>Ga0224512_10001166_pt1 | contig 26046 bp, 20 predicted proteins | sample SF_May12_sed_USG_4_FD_169103 | JGI IMG/M metagenome (GOLD analysis project Ga0224512, IMG submission 169103) | Sediment microbial communities from San Francisco Bay, California, United States - SF_May12_sed_USGS_13 | ecosystem: Environmental > Aquatic > Marine > Sediment | place: USA... | reverse complement strand
GACGCCGGGCGCAACCTGCGGCTGCAGATCCGCGGCATCCAGGTCGGGATTCACAAAAATAAAACCCAGGATGATCTCGACCTTCAGGGCATCCAGCCTGATTTCGGATTTATCGAATCCACGAATGCTCTCGCAGTGGGGCGCCGCCTGCAAACATCCGTCGTTGTCGTAGGCCCAGGCATGGTAGGGGCAGGTGATAAGCTTCGATTTGAGGGTGCCGCGGGGCGCAGTCAGCAGCAGGTGCGCGCGATGCTTGCAGACGTTGTGAAAAGCCCTGATCGAACCATCCCGGCACCTGAGGGCGAAAACCGGCTGATCGACGATCGCATCGGTAACGAAGTCACCCTTGCCGGCTACGTCGTTGACATGCCCGACGCAGCGCCAGTTTCTGCGAAAGATGCGCCGTTTTTCGAGCTCGAACCAGTCACGATCGAAATAGGTAGCGGCGGGCAGGGTCGAAGCCGTTTCAGGATTTACATCGAAGTCAAACTGCCTGATGCTCGAATCGGATACCGACGACATCATGACCTCCGCTTTATCAAAATTATTACAGGACGATAGCATCGAGCCAGAGGCGATGCTACCAATCCCGAACCGGCGATTCAATCCTTCACAACCGACAGGACCAGGATAGCGGGGACAGTTTACTTAATCAGGATTCCGGGGACAGTTTACTTAAATCGCACCAACAACCTCGATATAAGTAAACTGTCCCCGGAATTCAATCCTAGTTATGGCATTCCAGCGGCAAATATTTTTCGGGCATCGCGCTGTGGCATTCCCATTGAATCGAGCTTCCATTGTCAATCGGTATCCAGGTCAGCGTCCCGTTCGCGATTTGCGCGTTGGCACTACTGCCGAAGGTGACCGTTATCAATCCGATATTGGCGACTTCCAACCGTGTCACATACCTGTTCTGATATTCATCAGGCGCTCCGAGTCCTGCCTGTAGATTATCGGTTGGCCAATAACCGTTCAGGTTATAAAAATCCTGAACCAGTTGTTTCGCTTTCGCCTGATCCAGCAGATCGTCGCTGCTCTGGATTTGCCGGCGTATCGAAAATGTCGGCTCGTGCGGGCGGTCGGAAAACGCACATTCCAGCTCGGCGAGATAGGTATCGGTAATACCGTCGCCGATGCAAGCGAACCAGACCACCGCCGAGCCCGGATCGGTTGGCAACAGGAATATCCGGGCATTGGCAATTTCAGGAGCTGCTTCAGCACGAAAGGTGACTTCTATGTTGCCGTTCAGGACTTCTGCGCTAAAGACATACTGATTGCTCCAGGACATTGCAGGATCTGCACCTGCGCTGAGGTTGTCGGCGGCGAAGAACCCGTTTAAGCGGTAATGATCGGCAACCAGCCAGCGCAGTCCCGAGGTGAGATCGAGAGCCGTTTGTATCTGGGCGGCTGCGGTCGATACTCCTGGCGGCGCGCCTCCCGGGGGGCCTTCGGGGCCAACGGGGCCTTGCGGCCCTTCCGGCCCTGCCGCGCCGTCCATACCGTCCGCACCTGCGGGTCCAGGAGGCCCCGGAACCGGATCGGTCAGTTCGAGCGCTTTTATCCTTTTATTCTGAATCAGTTGCTCCTCCTGAAGCACCGCGATATCGGCGGTGTTCTGAGCGGTTTGAGGATTCTCCGCGAAAGTGGGCACCGGTAACAGCAGCGCCAGCCAGATTATTTTTCGCATTTCTCTTCTCCATGAAGCTATGAATTATGTTCGAAAAGATTTGACTCGAAGGCTCATGTCCGGATCACTCAAATTCGATTCGCGCGAATTATCTCCCGTAAATACTGAATCAGAACTGAATACGATAAATGCGGGGACAGTTTACTTAATTCGCAATCCGCGCCTCGAAATCGGTAAACTATCCCCCGTTATTGTCAAATCGGCCAACCTCTCCTGACGACACGCCAAAGAGGTTTCCGCCTGCCAGGGGAAAATGAATTTTCGATGAAGTTTGCCGCCACCTCCCCTCCCCGGTTTGTTACGCTGGTGCTGCTGTCCGGGCTTTCGGTACTGTCGCTGAACATGTTTCTGCCTTCGCTTTCGAATATCGCGAGCGAGTATCAGGCCGACTACACGATCGTGAGCCTGTCGGTGGCGGGTTACCTGGGTATCACGGCGCTGCTGCAACTGATCATAGGCCCCTTGTCCGACCGCTACGGACGTCGTCCCGTGGTCCTGTCCGGCGTTATCATATTTATTCTGGCATCGCTGGGATGCTGGCTCGCCGCCGACATCTGGACCTTCCTGTTCTTTCGCGTATTCCAGGGCTCGATCATCTCGGGTGCGGTATTGTCGATTGCGATCATTCGTGACTCCGCGCCCGAGCAGGAGGCAGCGAGCCAGATGGGTTACGTGTCGATGGCCATGGCCGTTGCGCCGATGCTGGGGCCGATGGTCGGCGGGATCCTGGATGAGCTATTTGGTTGGAGATCGAACTTTCTCTTCTTTACCCTCCTTGGACTGGCGACGCTGGTCCTGTGCTGGATCGATCTGGGCGAAAGCCATGACAATCCATCTGAGACTTTCGTGAAACAGTTCCAGGCTTATCCGGAACTACTCCAGTCACGGCGTTTCTGGGGTTACACGCTGTGCATTACGTTTTCGGTAGGCGCATTTTATATATTTATATCCGGTGTACCGCTGATCGCCGCAACTTTTCTTGCCCTGTCGCCGGCGGCGCTCGGATTTTACATTGGGACTATCACCGCGGGATTTGCGCTGGGCAGCTTTCTTTCGGGTCGCTATTCGCGAAGATACCCGCTAACGACGATGATGATTGCCGGCAGAACAATCGCCTGTATCGGACTCCTGGTCGGGCTTAGCCTGTTCCTGGCGGGCTATATAAACGTTTTCTCCCTGTTCGGGGCAACCATGTTGGTCGGCCTGGGTAACGGCCTGACCATGCCGAGCGCCAACGCCGGCGCGTTATCGGTACGCCCCCGGCTGGCCGGCAGCGCTTCGGGATTGAAGGGCGCCCTGACGGTGGGTGGCGGAGCCGTGCTCACGTCGATCTCGGGCGCAATACTGACCGAGGGAGGCGGCCCGTATCAGTTGTTGGGCATGATGCTGTTTTGCTCGGCGGTGGCACTGGTCGCGGCCCTCGACGTGCTGCGAATTGACCGGCGTCGAGCGCGGATGTTTCCACATGCCTCGGCGAACTAGGGACGCCATCGCAATCCTGGAACGGCTAGCTGAATTCTCATGGCGATCCCTGATATATGTAAACTGTCCTCTTAATACCCAACCGTAAGCCTGTGTTCGCTTATTACCTGTTCCCGGGGCCGTAATGTGTCGGTTCGATCCCATCGTCAAGTTTGTAATATCGGGGAAGATTGTCCGCGACATCGAACCAGGGTAGTCGTTCTCCATCGTGCATGTGCCGATCGGGAACGAAATTTTCCGGATTATCCAGAGTGCTGATATGAAACTCGGTCGTGTGCAGACCAGAATGACGCTTTGAGATACCGTCAAGGCTTAGCGAGGTGCCGCAGTTACCGCAAAATCCCCAGCTGATTCCGGGAGAAGACTCGAACATTTTCCGTTCACCCTTTAAAAAATGTACGTTTTGGGCATCGAATGCTACCCAGGTCACTACCGGTGCCCCTGTGTATCCCCTGCAGTCAGAACAGTGACAATAGGTTACCTCTATAGGTGCGCCGAGCGCCTCGTATCGTATGGCACCGCATTTACATCCACCAGCAACTTTTAATTCGCTATCCACGTCGGACACCCGATTAAATAGTTAACGTCGCGTGCAATCATACCCCAACAAATATCCCAGGGTTTAACAAATCCGAGAGCGACAATCACCCCCCGCTTATGGCGATTAATCTAATGGATTAAGGATCGATTCCCCCGAGAAATGACGCCCGGGCAGCGGCTGTCAGATTCGTGTTACGGGCAGGAACCGGATTGCAGAATTTTGGCGGCAATCTCCGCTTTCGGCACTCGCCGGTCATTCGCTTATCACTGAAATATTGATACGGCCTCTAATATTGATCTGAATCAATATTAGTAATCTGTAAGGGCGTAGAAAATAGCCAGATATAGCTAATTATGGAAGATCTATGGGACAAATTGCTATCAATAAATTAAATGATTTCCGCTTCGAGAAACACGATGGGGGCGAGAATTTCACGGCAGCCGGCAACAGGGATAATCGTGAGTTAAATTTGCTACCCAGTTCGAGGAGGAACCATAGCGGTGAGTGTTTTTGTGGCCATATCAGGTTTCGAATTAGCGGCGAACCCTTAATTCAACTGTACTGCTTTTGCGAAGATTGTCATTCGATTACAGGAACGGATGGCTACTACTCTGGTTACATGGTGGAGGAACCTAATTTTCACCTGATTAGGGGCACACCGGCAACTCATGAGGTGCTATCCAAAGAGGGCCGAACAATAAATCACTACTATTGCCGCAAGTGTGGGTCCAATCTCTGGGCACAAACCGATCTTGGTCTTTTGAGTATTTCTCCGAGTACTTTTGATAATCCGGGTGTATTTCGCCACACGAAGAAAGTATTCGTGCACGAGGCCCCTGACTGGGCGATAGCTCCAAACGAACTGGCACAACGACAGGATCTATCGAGCAAAGAGATCCATGAAGACGAAGATGCAGTTGATTTCGATTTCGAATGCGTCGATCCGGCATCTGAACAGGTCGCTCGGTATCAGGATTATTGTGGCGACGAAGATGACACCAACCTCGAACTTGAAAATGTCGATCTGCCGCTAGAACCAGAGTCTCGGAATCAGGAATGTCCTGCCAACGAAGATGACACTGATCTCGAATTTGAAAACGTCGATCTGGTGCTAGAACAAGTACCTCGGTACCAGGATAATCGTGCCAGCGAGGATGATACTAATCTTGAATTAGAGAACGTCGACGAGGATGACCGGCACAGCCCTGTCAATTTCAGTTGCAGATCAGAATACCCAGGTTGCGTGCATAAGCCTTGAGTGGCAAAGAAGCTGTACTTTTCGAACTTAAGACCACGCTCTCCCGATTACGCTCCGCAATTTAGCTAACTATTTCGCAGTCAGACGGTTCCCCAGGATACCAGGCGACAGATACTGAACCCAAAATGAAAGCCGGCTCCCGCTTAGCAAGCGTTCATTTCGCTGAACAAAACTTCGCTGTCCGGCACACGACAGCCCTCCGCGGCCAAAATATTCGGCCGCCATTCTATATTTCCAGCGGAGCCCGGCGGGGCTAAAGCTATAAACGTCGGTCCAATCCAGGATCGAGACTACCCAGGCTTTATCCTGCCTTCACGACCCAGGATTTACACCATCCATTGGCGCTGACCACTTTCCCGGGGAATATCACGCATGGACCCCATTCGGCGTCGGCTGCACCGGTGTAGAGCTGACATCCGACGCAAAGCTTTGTCGCATCCGGGGACTTGTGGACATATTCCAGCGCCTTTGCGGTGGGGTCCTCAGGGTCCAGTTTCGGGGCATCGGCCGCCAATGCACTTCCCTCGCGAGTCAGGGTGCTCAACGGTATGGCGATAACACCCGTGCCGAGGGCGTACAGGAATGATCGACGAGTCTTGTTCACTTCAGTTACCTCCTTGGTATTTACGCGATTAGTCGGACGAGCGTAACATAAAATGCTGAGGGATTTCGTGTGGATAACATTTCATTTTAGCGAAAAGAGCTAGAAGAGACTGGAATATTAGAGCAACATTCGTTTTGGAATTAAATGACAGCAACGGACACGATGCAGCCCTCGATACTTCGGTTCCGGGTGTCGACTTCGGATATATTCCGCTGAATAACCCGAAAAAATGGGCACTCATTTTCTGCAGCAAACCAGGGCTTTCTTTACTCCGCTCAGTACTTGACATGCAGGCTCACCGGTAGCCAGATCGGTTGGGATCGTTATTTTATAAATTGCCTCCGTAGGTTAATTTTTTAGAATTTGCGGTATCGAAAATGGATTCTCCGTCGAGAAATAATTGGGATTTTTCAACAGAATAGATCGGAATCTGCCGCTCGTCGCGGCATTCCGGGCATGCTTTCGAGCCTGCCGTTCGACGATAGCGGCCTCAGGCTTTTGCATCGATTCGGCTACGGCGCACGGTCACCAGTAAACCGATCGTCGCGAGGGTCGCGAAGGCGGCTCCGGCAACGAACGTGGCCGCGGCGCCGAAAGCGCTCCACAGTACGCCGGCAATGACGCTTGCCAACAACAGTGCGAAGCCGCTGACGAGGTTAAATATGCCGAAACCCGTCCCGAGAAGTTCGGCAGGAGCAGTATCGGCGACCAGTTTCGACAACAAGCCCTGAGTGAATGCCATATGCATGCCCCACAGCGCGGCACCGACGAACACGATTAACGGGGTTTCGGCCAGGGCCAGCACCAGATCGGCGGCGATTAGAAACGCCAGCCCGACTAGCAGCAGTCGACGGTGGCTGATGCGGTCGGCGGCTGCCCCCGCAGGATATGCGGCCCCGGCAAAAAAGACGTTCATGACAATCATCACGACCGGGATATAGGCAAAGTCGAGGCCGACATCCTGCGCGCGTAATACCAGGAAGGCATCGCTGAACCGCGCCAGCGTAAACACGGCACCGAGCAAAACGACTAGCCAGTAGCGCCCCGGCAGCCGTTTCGCATCGAAGGCCTTGAGCGGCGCCCTGACCTCCCTGTCCGGTTCGACCCGCTGCGGTTCGCGCACGTAGATGAACAGCACCGCTACCGCGATGAAAGCGGGCACCACCGCGATCCACATGACCGCCCTGATGTCGCTGGAGAACCAGATCATCAGCAGGATCGCGAGCAACGGGCCGAGCAACGCGCCCAGCGAGTCGAGCGCCTGGCGCAGCCCGTAGGCGGCGCCGCGCACCTTGGGCGATGCGATTTCGGCGATGAGCGCGTCGCGTGGTGCGCCGCGGATGCCTTTACCGATGCGATCGACGAAACGTGCAGTGAACACCCAGCCGACCGAAGACGCCAGCGGGAAGATCGGTTTGGTGAACGCGGCCAGCGCGTAGCCCAGAATCATCAGGAACTTGCGCCTGCCAAGGAAATCGCTGAACGCTCCGGAGAAAACTTTGGTGACGGACGCAACCGCCTCGGCAGCACCCTCGATGAGACCCACCGTCACCATCGAGGCTCCGAGCGTACCGACCAGGAACACCGGCAGCAGGCTGTGAATCAGCTCCGACGAGATGTCCATGAACATCGATCCGAATCCAAGCGCCCAAATCCCCATGGGCAGAGTGCGCCAGGCTGCAGACCCGTTATTGCTCGTCGGTGGGATGTTTGTGGACACCGGTTCCAGCCCCTGGCATAAACCCCGTAGTCTCCGATTACCGCATACTAATCCACCCTGTATATAAAGGCATCGCGCTTATGCCGCATCGGTAGCTAATAGCAAGCCCTCCTACCCTGAGCTCGCATTGCGCGAACTCCAAGAACATCCCATCTACACGGGGACAGTTTACTTATATCCAGGAATAAGATGCCAATTAAGTAAACTGTCCCCGAATTTAATAAGTAAACTGTCGCCGTAATCAAAACTTCGGGCTAAGGAAGTTTCAGTGCAAGTAAGTGAAAATAGCTGGCTGATCGTCGCAAGACCCCGTCGGATTGCCCGCAGGTGCTAGCTTTTACCCTCGCCGTGTTATTGCTGCTGGTAACCCCGGGGCCCGGCGTTCTGTCGACCGCCGGGGTCGGCGCGGCGTTCGGTTTCAGGGCGGGGCTGCGCTACGTTACGGGGCTATGCATCGGCACCAACCTGGTGGCGCTGATCGTGGTGTCGGGACTCGCGGCGATCATATTCGCGATTACCTGGGCGCGCAATACGCTGCTGGTGCTGTCCGCGCTATACCTGTTGTATATCGCCGCGCGCATCGCCTTTGCCGGCAAGCGAATCGCGTTCATCCATGCCGAGGAAATTCCGGGGGTTCGCGCCGGTTTGATGCTGCAGTTCATCAACCCGAAGGCCTACGCGGTCAACATGACCTGGTTCAGCGGTTTCGCGCTGGTCCCTGAATCCCTGCTCGCAGAAACCCTGCTCAAGTTTGTTATCATCAATCTGATCTGGATTCCGATCCACCTGCTATGGCTGGCCGCCGGCAACGTCGTCAACCAGCTGGACCTGAGCCCTCGCACCCATTTCGCCATCAACGGCGCGATGGCCCTGTCGCTGCTGGTTGTCGTCGGCCTGGCTATATTTTCGTTGGTCTGATCCCGACAGGATTCACGCTGCGTAAAAATTTTTTCCAGCAATAAGTTTACGAGAGAGGCCTTGTCGGGAAGATCCCGGATATTCGCTACGCGAATTCCGGGATGACTTCGGGGGCCTGAATTCCGCGATGACTTCGGGGCGGCTAGAGGTCGAATACTTTGCCGGGGTTCAGGATATTGGCGGGATCCAACATACGCTTGGTGCGGCGCATCAACTCGATCTCGGGTTCGCTGCGGGTATACCCGAGGTAGGCCTTTTTCTCGAGGCCGATACCGTGCTCGGCCGAAATCGATCCGCGCAGCGCCTGCAGCGGGAAGTAGACCATTTCGTCGATCGCGTCGCGGTCCCGGGCGGCGCCCGGGTAGATCGAGAAATGCAGGTTGCCATCGCCGATGTGACCGTAGGCGAACAGCTCGGCATCGTCGAAGCGTTGCGTCAGGTCGCGGCGCACCGCTGCGACGTAATCCGCCATCGACTCGCGCGGCAGGCTGACGTCGTAGCCGTAGATCAGGCCGAATTTCTTCTGCTCGGGTTCGAAATTTTCGCGTATCTGCCAGAACCGGTCGCGCTCGGCCTCAGAGGTCGCGAGTGCGCCGTCGGCGATCTGGCCCTGTTCCAGGCGGGTCGTCAGCAACCGCTCGAGCTTTGCATGCCCAGCGTCGACGTCGGCGACGAATACGTCCATCAACACGTAGAACGGCGAGGCGGTTTCGAGCGGTGCATCGATGCTGGAGAAGGGGCCTGTATTGAGTTCGTAGTAATCGCGCCACAGCACTTCGAAGGCGGCCAGTGCACCGGGCAGCGCGGCGTCGAAATAGCGCAGCAGTTCCATCACCTGGTCCCAGGTCGGCACCGCCAGCAGCGCGGTTTCGATCGCGCGCGGCGCTTCGTGTAACCGCAGCACGGCGCGCGTGATGACGCCCAGCGTACCCTCGGAGCCGACGAACATCTGCCGCAGGTCGTAACCGGCGTTGTTCTTGAGCAGGTCGAACATCGACGACACCACGCTGCCATCGGCGAGCACCACTTCGAGCCCGAGCAGCTGTTCGCGCATCATGCCGTAGCGCAGCACACGCACACCGCCGGCGTTGGTGGCGATATTGCCGCCGATGGTGCAGGAGGCACGCGCGCCGAGATCGAGCGCGAACATGAGACCATCCTCGGCGGCACGCTGCTGCACGGTCTGCAGGATCGCGCCGGCTTCCACTACCATCGTGCGCGCGTGCGCATCCAAGGATTCGATGCGGTTCATGCGTTCGGTGGAGAGCAGGATATCCGAACTGGTCGAATGGTGACCGCCGGCAAGCCCGGTCATACCGCCCGCGGGCACCACCACCTGCCCCGCCGCGTGGCACAGGCGCATCACCCGGGACAGCTCCTCGGTGGTCTTCGGTCGCACCAGCGCCAGCGCCTCGAGCGCCGCTCCCGACCAGATGCCGGCGCTGCGGCCGGCCAGCGCGTTGCCGCTCAGAATGCCGGCCGCGCCGACGATGGTTTCGAGCCGTTGCAGCAGTTCCGAGTGATTCGCGAGCATGGAATTCATTCTAGTCGCGATGAAGTCGATTGACGAGCCTCTACAATAAAACGTAGGATCGGTACCCCGAAACGACGGCGGCGGAGCAACTGCAATGACCAGGACCTGCGGCGAGGCACTCATGCAGCTACTCGAAGCCTATGGGGTCACCACCGTTTTCGGCATCCCCGGAGAGCACACGCTCGAACTTTACCGCGGCATCGAAAAAAGCGGGCTGCACGCGATAACCCCGCGCAACGAGCAGGGCGCGAGCCTCATGGCCGACGGCTACGCCCGTGTCACCGGCGAACCCGGCGTTTGTACGCTGATCACCGGCCCCGGGGTTACCAACGCCGCGACCGGCATCGGCCAGGCTTACGCCGACTCGATACCGATGCTGGTCATCTCCAGCGCGAACGACAGCGCTTCGCTGGGCAAGGGCTGGGGGCGGCTGCACGAGACTACCGACCTGTGCGCGATCACGCGCCCGCTTACCGCGTTCAGCGAAATGGTGCTCGATCCAGCGGAACTGCCCGGGCTGGTCGCGCAGGCCTACGACGTGTTTCGCTCGCAGCGACCGCGTCCGGTGCACATCGCGATTCCGCTCGACGTCATGGAAAAGCCCGTCAGCGAGGACTGGCAACCGCGGACCAGCGCAAGACTGCCCGTGCCGGTACCCTACGAGATCAACGCCGCGGCCGATATGCTGGCGGCGGCGGCGCGCACCGTCATGGTTGTCGGCGGCGGCGCGCAGCTGGCGTCCGCCGAGGCCACCCGGCTGGCCGAGTGTCTCAACGTCGGCGTAATCGCTTCGAACGCCGGCAAGGGCATCGTTTCCGACGCCAACCGGCTGAGCCTCGGCGGCGGCATCATCAGCCCCGCGGTGCAGCGTTACCTGGCCGAAGCCGACCTCGTGCTCGCGATCGGCACCGAACTCGCCGAAGCCGACAGCTTCATCTACGACCTGAAGATCAACGGTAAGCTGATTCGGGTCGACATCGATCCGGCGCGCTTTCGCGACGCCTTCCCGGCGGACCTCGCGGTGCTCGGCGACGCGCGCGCCGCCTGCGCGCAACTGCTGGTGGCGCTTGACGGACGCGACATCGGCACCGCCGCACGCGATACGGTCGCCGAACTCGATACGGTGCGCAAGCAACAGGCCCTCGATTTTAGCGATGCGGAGAAACAGCACGTCCGCCTGCTGAACGCGTTACGCAACGTGCTGCCCAACGACGCCATCGTGTTCGGCGATATCACGCAACTGGTCTACACCGGCACCGCGGCGATGAAAACCTACCTGCCGCGCACCTGGTTTTACCCGGCCGGTTTCGGCACGCTCGGCTGCGCCCTGCCCGGCGCGATCGGTAGCAAGCTCGCGCTGCCCGATCGCAGCGCGGTCGCGCTGGTCGGCGACGGCGGCTTCATGTTCACCGTCAACGAACTCGCCACCGCGGTCGAAGAAAAGCTCACCATCCCGGTTATCATCTGGCATAACCACAGCTACGCGATGATTCGCGACGGCATGATCAAGCGCGGCATTCCCGAGATCGGGGTCAACCCCAGGGCGCCCGATTTCATCAAGCTCGCCGAGGCGTTCGGCTGCCCTGGATGTTCGGTCGCGAACAACGCCGAATTCCAGCACGCGATGCACGACGCGATGAAACATCACGGGCCCAGCCTGATCGTCGTCAACGAGGACGACGACTGGCTCACGCGGTGAAGCAAAGCTGGTAATCCTCTTTGGCGGTGCCTGACTTGTTGCCTTTATCTGTTAATCATGAATTACGGCTGACCACTCCGAGATTCTCGTAATCCCTGCCCAGCGCGACCGCAGCACCACCAAGGGCCGGATTACTGGCGGTAATCACGCAGGTCGATATGCTGCGCAGGTAAGGCGTCAACCTGCCATGCTGCTCGAAGCGTTCCCGGAAAACGGAAACGGTAAAATAGTCCAGAAACTTCGGCACAATGCCACCACCGATGTAAACCCCGCCCCTGGCGCCCACTGTCAGCGCGAGGTTCCCCGCAACCGTGCCGAGGATGCCGCAAAAAACGGACAGCGCCTCGGTCGCGAGCGCGGAGCCACCCTCGAGCGCGAGGTCGGTCACTTCGACAGGGCTCAACCTCTCCGCCGCGCCACCGTCGAGTCTCGTGATCGCTGCGTATATCGCTGATAAACCGGGGCCTGATACCAGCGACTCGGCCGATACATGATTCAGCTTCTCGCGCAAGACTTCGACGATCTCGTGCTCGCGCGCATTGACCGGGCCGTACGAGACATGTCCGCCCTCGCCTTCGAGCGGCACCCAGCGATTCCCGGTTGGAAATACAGCGGATACACCGAGCCCGGTACCCGGTCCAAGGACAGCGATGGGATGCCTGTTAAGGCCCGAACCGGAACCTACCTTGAAACTCTGATTTTTGGTGAAGAAAGGCAGCGCCAACGCCAGCGCGGTGTAATCGTTAAGGACTTTGAGGTGATGCAATCCGAGCGCCTCTCGGACCTCGCGCACGCTGAAATTCCAGGTATGGTTGGTCATGTTCAACTGGTCGCCAGTAACCGGGGCAGCGACCGATATCGCCGCCCGGTAAGGATTACCAAGGCCGACCTGTTCAAGGTAAGCCCGGGCCGCGTAAACGAGAGACGGGAAATCTGCTACGCGCAGGCTGCGCGTCTCGAGCAGCCCTGGTTTCAAATCGTCAACCAGGGCAAAACGAGCATTGGTACCGCCTATGTCCGCTACCAGATTGTACTGCCTCGCCTTCATCGCAATCTATCTCCTACGGACTTTCAGCACGTGCCGGCTGCTGCGCATCGCCAGGCAGGCGGTAGTTTTGTTTTTCGCTAGCGCAGGCCATCTACGGACCTCGGTTGCGCTGGTTTCAATTGTCGGAACGTATTTTGAAACGCGGGCCCACGGCTAAGTGCCACCCCAACCGCAAGCACGTCGATGATCGCGAGGTGCGCGAGCCGCGACTTAATCGGAGCGTACAGGTCTTGATCCTCGAATGGATTAACAGGCAGGCAGATCGTTGCCAGCATCGCGAGCGCCGAATCCGCTGCGGTAATCGCGATCACCCGGGCACCGGCAGCAAGACCCAACTCGGCGCTGTCTATAATGTCCTGCGTCACACCGCTTTGCGAAATCGCGACGATGACGCATCCCGGCTCGAGCAGCGAGGCCGAGACCGAGTGCACCGTGGGATCGGAATAGGCAACCACCGGAACGCCGAGGCGGAAAAACTTGTGCTGGGCATCCAGGGCAACGATGCCGGATCCGCCCAGTCCGTAAAATTCGATGCGATCCGCCGCCGCAAGCATCGCGATCGCCGCCTGCACCGCGTCCGCCGGCAACGAGTCCCTGACCTTGATCAGCGACGCTATGCCGCCGTCGATCACCTTGGTAATCAGGTCCGGTGCGGCCTCGTCGACCGCGAGACTGGTTTCGCTGAAGTGCGCGCCGGTGGCGAGGTCCTGCGCGAGCTGCAGCTTGAAATCCTGGAAGCCCTTGCAGCTCAGCGCGCGGCAAAAACGCATCACGGTCGGCTCGCTGACGCCCGCTTCGCTCGCCAGCGAGCGAATCGACTTGCGCAGTATCCGGTAGGGACCGGTGAGCACTACGCGCGCGACTTTCCTTTCCGCGCGCGTCATCTCTGCCGACGCCTTTTCGATTTCGCGCAGCATCGTGACTAGACGTCCTCGATCCAGCGCACCCGGTTCCTGGCGATCAGGTTGCGCGCGCTTTCGGGACCTGACGTTCCCGCGTCGTAGTAATCCGGCGCTTCCTCCGACGACTCCCAGACCTTCATGATCGGTTCGACCCACTGCCAGGCCGCGTTGAGCTCGTCGCGCCGCACGAACAGGGTCTGGTTGCCGCGCACCACGTCCATCAGCAGGCGCTCGTAGGCGTCGAGATGCCTTTCGTTCTGTCCCGTCAGGTCGAGGTCGAGCTTGACCGGCTTCAGGATATTGCGGTCGCCGGCCTGTTTCGCCATCAGGTGCAACTCGATGCTCTCCTGCGGCTGCAGCCTGATGTAGAGCCGGTTGGTGCCGTTGCTGCCCTCCGCAACCGGAAAAATGGCGTGCGGCAGGGAATAGAAATTGATGACCACTTCGCCGACCTGCTCGTGCATGCGCTTACCGGTGCGCAGGAAAAACGGCACACCCGACCAGCGCCAGTTGTTGATCCTCGCGCGCAGCGCGACGAAAGTTTCGGTGCGGCTGTCGGCGGCGATTCCGGGTTCGTCGAGATAACCCGGAACCTTGCCGCCATCGACCTTACCGGCGCGATACTGTCCGCGCACCGTGTTGGCAAGCACATCCTTCGGTGAAAACCGCTGCAGCGAGCGGATGACCTTGAGCTTTTCGTCGCGTACGTTGTCGGCGTCCATACTGATCGGTGGTTCCATCGCAACGATGCACAGCAGTTGCATCAGGTGGTTTTGCACCATGTCGCGCAGCGTACCGGTCTTATCGTAAAACTCGCCGCGCCCCTCGACGCCGATCTGCTCGGCCAGGGTAATCTGCACGTCCCTGATCTTGCCGTGGCTCCACAGGGGTTCGAATATCGAGTTGCCGAAACGCAGCGCCATCAGGTTTTGCACCGCTTCCTTGCCGAGGTAATGGTCGATACGGTAGATCTGCTTTTCGCTGAACACCGACTCGACGCAGGCGTTGATCAGGTCCGCGCTGTGCAGGTCCCGGCCCAGCGGCTTTTCCAGCACCACGCGAGAATTCGGCTTGACCAGCTTGCTGTGGGCGAGACGCTCGCAGATGCCGGAAAACAGGTCGGGAGAGGTTGACAGGTAGAATATTCGCACCCGCTCCTGCGCATCCCGCAAATACTCGGCAAGGTTCGCAAAGTCGGCATCTGAGGCTGCATCGAGTTGCTGATATTCAATCCTTGAGGTGAAAGCCTTCCACTGCCGTTTTTTGAAATAATTATTGGAAATCTGAGCACGGCTTTTTTCGAAGATTTTCTCGAGGTAGGCGTCACGCGACAGATTCCTGCGCCCGAGTGCAATAATACGCGCCTGCTGTGGTAACTGCTCGGCACAATGGCGGTGATACAGCGCCGGAATCAGTTTGCGTGCTGCGAGGTCGCCAGTACCCCCGAATATGACCAGATCGAAGGGACTAACTGTATTCAAGTTTGTTCTCCGGTTAAGGTGCGCTGTTTTTCCAAGACTTAATTATCTAGTATTCTTACATTTTTTGAAATAGCTGCCGCGCAGAAAATTATACGGCATTACCCAATGCGCGATTAGCTATTGTTTCTACTGTGAATTTCTTTATTAATTCAACCTAGGGTTTGAAGCCCTCACCAAAAGCATGCGATATATTTGCGATAAAATTGTAGTTTTGCTACATTTTACGGGTGCTGGCTAACCAAACCCCGCGTTGATGACGACAAGCGACTACAAGTTCGATGATAGCGAGGAAATGATCGCGTCCCTGGAACAGGCTATTACCCGGGACCTGCAGCAAACGCTCGCCCGGCAATCCTGGGCAACCTTGCTGCTGTCCGGTGGATCGACTCCCGTTCCGCTTTACAGGAAACTGTCCTCGGCAGAACTGGATTGGGCAAAAGTCAGCGTTGCCCTGGTCGACGAGCGCTGGTTGGATCCCGATCAGGAAGCCAGTAACGAGCGGCTCCTGCGCGAAAACCTGCTGATCGCTCGGGCAGCGCAGGCCTCCCTCGTCGGTATGAAGACCGATGCGGCATCTCCATTCGACGGCGAGTCAGAGTGCAATAAACGCTATGCCGCACTGCCGTCACCGTACAGTATCTGCATACTGGGCATGGGGCCGGATGGACATACCGCCTCATTATTCCCCGGCGCTCAGGGCCTCGATGCGGCACTTGCATCGAGTCATTACTGCGCCGCAATCCACGCCGTCAGGTCCGCAGTTACCGGAAACAATATCGATCGCATGACGATGACGCCGTGGAGCATCCTGCAAAGCCGGAAGCTGATTCTGCTGATCACCGGCAGCGATAAATGGGAAGTTTATCAGCGTGCCTGTGAGTCAGGAACAACTGCGGAGTTGCCAGTCAGCATATTTATCCACCAGAACAGGGTTCCGCTCGACGTTTACTGGGCACCGTAATGCGGCTCGACCCGGCGATTTCGGGGTTGACCGACTAGCGGCACGCCGACCCCCGGAGTTAATTGTGCCCTGATCTGACCCTGCCTGCAGGCAGGTCGCGATTAAGGCCGGACAGCATGACGATACCCGGGCCGGGCAACCGCGTGATACATTAAGCCATATCTTAATTTGCGGGGACGGCGATGTTCTGGCTTGAGGCCTTGAGTTATGTGGTCACGATTCTGGGTTTTCCGACGGCAATCCTGGTATTCGTTTACGAGCAGCGGCGCCGCAACGCCAACGAGGAAAACGAGATTCACCGCCAGCTATCGGCCGAGTACGACGATTTCCTGAAGCTGGTGCTGGACAATTCCGACCTGTTGCTGCTGCGGCGCGCGCAGTCGCCGGCGAATCTTTCCGAGGAACAGCTGGAACGCCGCGATATCATTTTCAGAATGCTGGTCTCGCTGTTCGAAAAGGCTTATATCATCCTCTACGACGACAACCTGAGCGGCGACGCGAAGCGTCGCTGGTTATCCTGGGAAGACGACATGCAGGACTGGTGCCGCAAGGAAGACTTTCGCAACGCGTTGCCGGCGATGCTGGTCGGCGAAGACGACGCCTTCAGCCAGCATATTATCGCCATCGCCGACAACCGGGGTGCCGTCGCAGGGTGATTCTCTGACACCGGCCGCGGCGTCTGGCCGTCGGCTTCACCGCTCTCGCTTCGTCAGCCGATAGCGGTTGGTTTCCTGAACGTAATGGCGCCGCTCGATCGCATCGGACGGCTGGCCGGCGAGCACCGCGCGCATGTCCGCCACGACTTGCGGGGTATCCAGGAAATAGGAGTGCTGTACGAGACCATCCACCACCGGCGTGACGTCGACCAGGCTGACCTTTCCCGGGATGCCGCGCGGCAGGCGCGGCCCGTCGTCGCCGAGCCGGTCGGGATTGCCCTTGGTCTTGTCCGAAACCGCCATCGCCCGGTCGTTGTTGTTGAAATAGACGTTCACGCGCTTCGCCAGCATCGGCAGCGGCTTGAGCTTGTGATCGTATTCGAAGGCGTCGTTATCTTCGTCCGCGGCCATCAAAAACACCTCGTCGAACAAGCGCGCCGGCCGCCCCGAGGATTGTTTCACGTATTCCTGCACCGTGTGCCGCAGGACATAGTTGCCCATCGAGTGGGCTACCAGGTGCAACCGCTGGTTGCAGGCCTCGGCCGGGGTCGAGCCGCGCAGGAAATCGGCGAGCTTGAGCAAACCGCGCGCGAATGCCGGACCCGAGGCCGCGGCGTCCTGCCGATCGTTGCCGTAGGCGATGTAAGGCATCATCGATCCATCCGACGGCCAGGAGAACAGCACGACGTTGATACCCGGCCCGCCCGCATCGGTGGAAAAATTTTGCTTGAGACGGGCCGCGCTGGTCAACGCCTCGCGGAAGCTGACGTTGTAACCGTGAACGAATACCACCGTATCGCGCGCGTGCTGGATCATCTTGTCACGCACCCGCTGAAAGACATTCTGACTGCCGAGCACCGATCCGCTGGCGCCCTTGACCTTGCGCTCGTAATCTATCTTCAGGCGCTCGGGCGCGACGTAGAGGTCGAACTTGTCCAGGTTGTTTCCGGTTACTTCGGACATGCCGAAGCGCAGGTTGGCGAGGCCGTCTTCGCTGAAGCCCGTGCCAAAATCGTCAGGGGATTTCTTGCGATTGGGTTTTCGATTGGTGCCAAAATAGACTTTGGGCATGGTCGCCTCCTTATTTTGTCAAGAGTGGTTTCCGAACCCATCGATAAAACCCGATGCGGTTCACAACACGCGATTGATCGAAGCGTTGAGAGAATAAACAGTCCTGTTTCTTTGTCTAGCAGTTTCTTGTCCTGCATCATCTGCATTGATACTGCCGGTAACATAACGGGGCCAGAGAGAGGGAAACACGGGATTGGCGCGGCTCCCGCCCCGACCCGGGCTATTCTTCGATCCGACCCCGCAGCAGCTTGGTCCTGCCCCGACGGGTCTTGCTCTCGAGACGTCTTTGCTGCGAACCCTGCGTCGGTCGGGTCGGCTTTCTCGCCCTGGGCTGATGCATGGCCGCGACGATGATATCGCGCAGGCGCTCGAGCGCCGCCAGCCTATTTTTTTCCTGGGTGCGAAATTGCTGCGCCTTGATGATGATCACGCCGTCCTTGCTGATGCGCCGGTCGCGCAGGGCCAGCAGGCGTTCCTTGTGGACTTCGGGCAGCGAGGAGGCGTTGATATCGAAGCGCAGGTGGATTGCCGAGGCGACCTTGTTGACGTTCTGGCCGCCGGCGCCCTGCGCGCGAATCGCCGACAGCTCGATTTCGTCGTCGGGGATCGCAAGGTTGCGGGATATCTGCAGCACCGGGTCATTCCTGGCAAAAAAACCGATTATAGCGAACCGACAGGGTGCCAGGCGACCGCTCGCGGAAACCCGGTTACGGTGGCAGGAATCGATTTAACGATTACGGTATCACATATCGTCGATAATCCTGCTTCGCAGGAAAATGACCTGGTCGCCAAGAACTGCCTGCGCAGCCGCGGTTACAGGGCCCTGAACTAGCGCATCGATGTCGCGGCGCGGCGTCAAGCCGCGCAATCGCGAGCGCAGCCGGTTAGACTGGAAATCGTCGCCGGTCATCCCCACTTACAGATGATCGAGATCCACGTACCCTGTCAAGGACCCCCGACAAAAGATGTTTGATCTGCTGAAACTCGCCTGCGACAAGGCTGCCCAGGCCGGCTGCCAGTTTGCCGACGCACGCTTCCTGTCGATCCAGAAACAGCGCGTCGTGTCGCGCGATCACGCGCTGTCCAGCTGTAGCGACAGCGAAGACCGCGGCTTCGGCGTGCGCGTGCTTTGCCGCGGCGCCTGGGGATTCGCTTCGTCGCCAACTTACACCGCCGCCGAGATCGAAAAGGTCGTCGCGCTGGCCTTGCGCATTGCGCGGGCGTCGGCGCTGGCGCCGCGCGCGGACGGGGTCAAATGGGCACCCGAGCCCGCGTTGAAGCTCGAGTATAAATCGGCCTGCCGGCAGGATCCGTTCGCGGTTGCGCTGGAGGACAAGGCGGACCTGCTGATCGCCGCCAACGAAGTCATGCTCAGGAACAGCGCGGTGATGCGCGCGCAGGGCTTCCTGTCGTTCAAGCGGGTGCAGCGCTGGTACGCGAACACCGAGGGCGCGGAGATGCACAGCGACGTGACCTCGTCGGAATCGGCGATCTGGGCGATCGCGGTCGGCAACGGCGATTTCCAGGAGCGCAACTGGAAGGCGCCCGCGACGACACAGGGATTCGAGAGTTACCGCAAGGCGGAATTCCTGGAGCAGGCCGAGCGCGTCGCCGACGAAGCCGAGCAAAAGCTCACCGCGAAACTCGCGCCCGAGGGTTACTTCGATATCGTGACCGATTCCGAAAACCTGTCGCTGACCATACACGAATCGGTCGGACATGCCACCGAGCTGGACCGCGTGATGGGTTACGAGGTGTCGATGGCGGGCTCGTCGTTCGTGTCGCGCGACAAGATGGGCGAGTTTCGATACGGCAGCGACCAGGTCACGCTGGTGGCCGACAATACGCTGGAAAACGGTCTGGCCACGCAGGGCTTCGACGACGACGGCGTGCCCGGGCAGCGCTGGGAAATCGTCAGGGACGGGATTTTTCAAACCTATAGCACCGGCCGCGAATTCGCGCATTATATCGGCGAGGAGCGCAGCCGTGGATCCTGTCGCGCCGATCACTGGTCGAGTATACCGATCGTGCGCATTCCGAACCTGTTCCTGATGCCGGGCAAGGCCCCGCTGAGTCCCGACGAATTGATCGCCGACGTCAGGCATGGCCTTTACTTCGAGGGGATGGACAGCTTTTCGATCGACCAGTGGCGCCTCAACTTCCAGTTCGGCGGCAACGCGGTGTGGGAGATCAAAAACGGCAGGAAAGCCGGCATGCTGAAAGCAGCGCTTTACCAGAGCCGCACCCCGACCTTCTGGAACGCCTGCGACGCCACCTGCGACGCCAGCCACTGGCAGGCACACGGCGTGACCAACTGCGGCAAGGGCGACCCGATGCAGATCGCGCAAATGACGCATGGCGCGGCGCCGACCCGTTTCCGCAACATCCGCATCTGCAGGGGGCGCGACTCGTGAACCGGCAACAGGCACAGGACCTGATCGCGTCGATCCTCGAAATCCCGCATGACGGCGAACTGCAGGTAACCCTGAACGGCGTCGAGCGTCTCGGTACCCGTTTCAACGATTGCGCCGTATCGCAGAACGTGCTCAGGCAACAGGCCACCCTGACTCTCGGCGCGCGCCTTGGGCAAAAGAAGACGTCGATGACGATCAACGCGCTCGACGCCCCCGACCTGATCCGGCAGAGCGTCGCACGGGTATTCGAAACCTGCCGCCACATGCCCGATGACGAGGAAGTGATGCCGGCGCCGGGGCAGGTGCTGGACAGCCATGAATTCGCTTACAGCGAAACCGCCGAGGCGATCGAAATCGAGACCGTCGGCGCCTGGGCCGCCGAGGCCTGCAAGGCCGGCGCAGCGGCGGCCATCGACCTGGCGGGACTGCTCTCGGTCGGCAAGATGTTCACCGCCTACGGCGACAGCGCGGGCGGCTTCGCCCACGAACGTCATCACCGCTGCGACTACCACGTCACCGCGAGCGGCGACCACGGCAGCGGCTGGGCCGAACACCAGGGCGTATCGATCGCGGCTGCCGACGTGGTGACAGCCACCGAGCGCGCCATCGACAAGTGCGCACGCGCGCAAAACCCCGAGGTGTTCGAACCCAGGTCGACCACCGTTATACTCGAGCCGCAGGCGGTCGGCGACCTGATGGCGATGGCTTTTTTCTACGGCTTCGACCAGCGCGCCCGCGACGAGGGACGCTCGGCATTTTCCGACAACGACAGGCCGCTCGGCCGCCTGTCGTTTTATTCGGACCCCGCCGACAGCGCGTTCCCGGCGGTCTCGTTCAACGGCGACGGCCAGCCGCTGGCAAAATCGACCTGGCTGGACCAGGGCCGGCTGCAGCAGCTGACCACCAGCCGCTACTGGGCCAGCAAGCAGGGGATCGACGTGAAACCCTCACCCAACAATATCATTCTGAGCGGCGACGGCGTCCCGCTCGAACAGCTGATCGCCGGGACCGAGGACGGCATCCTGGTCACGCGGTTCTGGTATATCCGCTCCACCGACGCCAAGACACTCGGCTTCACCGGCATGACCCGCGACGGCACCTACCGTATCGAAAACGGCAAGCTGACGCACCCGGTGGTCGACATGCGCTGGAACGAGTCGGTGCTCAGGCTGCTGAACAACGTCGCCGGCAGCGGCGCGCCCGTGGCCACCGGCGAATTTATCGCGATGGCGATGCCGGCGCTCAGAGTCGAGGATTTTCATTTCACGTCGCTGTCCAATTGACGGCGCCAGCGCAGCACGGGGGAACCGGGTGATAAAACTGCAGGATCTGACCATGTCCTATGCGCTCGAGCACGGGCATCTCGAGGTGCTCTCCGGCGTCGATCTCGACATCGCCGACGGCGAGACCGTCGCCATTATCGGGCCCTCGGGATCGGGCAAAACCACGCTGCTGCTGTTGCTGGCAGGACTCGAGCAGCCGCAGGGCGGCACGATCAGCCTCGACGGTGTGCCGCTCGACAAGCTGGACGAGGACGCCCTCGCCGACCTGCGCCGGGACCGGCTCGGTATCGTGTTCCAGTCGTTTCACCTGGTGCCGAGCCTGACCGCGCTCGGCAACGTCGCGCTGCCCCTCGAAATCGCCGGCAGAGCCGACGCCCGCGAGCGCGCGCAACGGATGCTGAAGCGCGTCGGCCTCGAGGACCGGCAGGGACACTACCCGGCGCAACTGTCGGGCGGCGAGCAACAGCGCGTCGCGATCGCCCGCGCGCTGGTGCACTCGCCCGGGTTGCTGCTGGCAGACGAACCCACCGGAAATCTCGATCTGAACACCGGCGCGATGGTAATCGATATCCTGTTCGAGCTGAATCACGCGGCCGCCTCGACGCTGGTGCTGGTAACCCACGACGAGGCCATCGCGCGGCGCTGCCAGCGCTTGCTGCGACTGCACCAGGGCAAACTGATCGAAGACAGCAACCATGCGCTTTCTGCTTGACCTGGCCTGGCGCGATCTGCGCGCGAGTGGCCGATCGCTGTGGATCTTCTGCGCCTGTCTGGTCCTCGGCGTCACGCTGGTTGCCGCATCCGGTGGCCTGTACCGGCTGATCAGCCAGGGCCTGCTCGCGGACACGCGCATCCTGATGGGCGGAGACCTCGAGGTGGACGCCAGCGAACCGCTGCCGGCGCCGGTGCTGCAATGGATGAACGCCAATGGCAAAGTGTCGCTGGTCACCGAAATGTACACCATGCTCGGGACCGAGGACGGCAACTTCCTGCGCGTCGAACTGCAAAGCATGGACGAGCGTTACCCGCTGTACGGTGAGCTCAGGCTCGAGCCGGTGATGGAATTGTCAGCGGCCACCGGCTTCCACGATGGCGCCTGGGGCGCGGCGATCGACCCGGCGCTGGCGAACCGCCTCGATATCGGCGTCGGCGACAGGATTTACATCGGTTCGCTGGCGCTACAGGTGCGCGCACTGGTGCGCGAACAGCCCGACCGCAGCCTCAGCGCCGACTGGCGCGGTCCGCCGGTGCTGCTCGCCGACGCCGCGATGCAGGCAACAGGCCTGATACAACCCGGCAGCCGGCTCGACTACGACTACCATGTCGCCACCGACATCGCGGTGGACCTGTGGCGCGAACGCTTCTACGCGCGTTACCCCGGTCAACCCTGGGAGGTCAGGACCTTCGAAGACCGCAGCCGCCGCATCTCGGAACGGCTCGGACAAATTGCCTCGGGCCTGCTGATCATCGGTTTCAGCACGCTGTTCATCGGCGGCCTCGGCGTCTTCAACAGTATCCAGTCATACCTGCAGGGCAAGCTCAAAACCATCGCGACCCTGCGCGCGCTGGGTTTGCGCAACCGGCGCCTGGCGACGGTTTACCTGCTTCAGGTCGGCCTGCTCAGCAGCGGCGCCAGCCTCGCGGGCTGCGCCGTCGGCGCGGTACTCGCGCTGCTCGGAGCGAGCGTCGTCGCCGCCCGGATACCGGTCGCGACGACGCTGCCCGGGCTGCTGGTGCCGGGCCTGGTCGCGCTGCTGTTCGGCCTGCTCACCGCGTTCACCTTTGCGCTACCGGCGATCGGCCGCGCGCTCTCGGTATCACCGGCAACCCTGTTTCGCGACCTGGACGAAGGCTCGTCGCATACGCCGTTGGGCTGGTGGCTGACCGCCCTCGCGGGAGCGCTCTCGATCGTGCTGCTGGTCCTGTTCGCCCTGCCCGAACCCCTGTTCGGGCTCGGCTTCGTCGCCGTAACGGGCCTGATGCTGGTGCTACTCGATGGCGTTGTGCGCGGCATCCGCCGCGCCGCCCGGGCGCTCGACAGGCGCAGCCTGTTGAACGGCAATTTCGTACTGCGACTGGCGCTGGCCAACCTGCATCGACCCGGCGCCCCGCTGCGCAGCACGCTGTTATCGCTGGGGTCGGCGCTGACGCTGCTGGTAGCCTGCACGCTTATCGTCACCTCGCTGCTGCGCACGCTCAACGACACCATCCCGCGCGAATCCCCGGCGCTGGTGCTGTACGACATCAACAGCAACCAGCTGCCGGCGGTGGTCGCGGCCATCGAGGAGGCGCGGGGCGATGCGCGCGTACTGACCGCGCCGCTGGTGCGCTCGCGCATGACGGTGATAAACGGCAGACCGATCGGCGAGCATCTCGCGGCCGCCCCGGACCGATCGCGCGACGCGGCGTACGACCAGTACAAGCTCAGCTATCGCGCCAATAATATCGACGATATCAAGCTGATCGACGGCGCCTGGTGGCCCCGCGACTACGACGGGCCGACGCGAATGGCGCTCGAGGATCACGAGGCCAAGCATCTCGGCCTCACGGTCGGCGATCTCGTTACCCTCGACATCGAGGGCCGGCCGGTCGACGCAGAAATCGTCGCCATTTACAGCCAGAAAGGCCTGCAGACCCGGTTCTGGTTCGAGGGCATCCTGACCGATGGCGCGCTGGATCCGTTCATCCACCGCCACGTCGGCGCGGCTTACCTCGACGACGCCGAAACCGCCGCCGCGCAAAAGGGTATCGCCGCGGTGGCGCCGAACGTGATCTCGGTGCCCACCGCTTCGCTGCTGGCCACCGCGCGGGCTCTGCTCGGGCAGGCGACGGCGGGTCTGGTGGTCGTCGCCGGCGTCAGCCTCGGCGCAAGCCTGCTGGTGCTGGTCAGCGTCATGGCCGCCGGCAGAACGCGCCAGGTTTACGACGCCACGGTATTGAACGCGCTCGGTGCCCGCATCTCCCTGATCCGGCGCAGCCTGCACCTCGAATACCTGCTGGTGGCGCTGATCACGTCATCCTTCGCCGTCGTGCTCGGCTCCGCGATCGCGTTGCCGCTGCTGCAGATCCGGCTGAAACTGCCGTCCGAGGACCTGATCTGGATCGGCGCCGTCACCGCCGTCGGCGTCAGCACGCTGTCGCTCAGCCTCGGCGCCAGGTACCTGCTGCGCCGCCTCAGCCTGAAGCCGGCGGTGCTGCTGCGTAACGCCAACTGATTGCGCTAGCGACAACGACCGTGTTGCCGCATTACCTCTACCAGCCGCGCGTGGTCGATGGCGCGACAGATCTTGCCGGCGGGGCGCAGGGTGGTCATGTCCTGCGCCGCCACCAGCGCGTTGACGACGGATTCCTCCACCGCTTCGACGGCGGCCAGGTAAACCGGGTCGAAGACTTCATCGTTCAGGTAGTCGAAGGTCATGCGCGTTTCCGATACCTGCGGCACCCTCTTTTCGTTGGCGGTGCTGAACGCGATAAATAAATCGCCCGAGTTATTGCCGCCGGGGCTGCCGCCGCGACCGACGCCGATGGCGGCGCGCCTGGCGAGGCGCCGCAACTGATGGGGCATCATCGGCGCATCGGTCGCCAGTACGACGATGATCGAACCGAGCTCGGCCGCCTGCAGCAGGGTGTCTTCGGTCAGGTGCAGACCGACCGGCACGCCCAGGATGCTGAGCCAGCCCCTCAGACCGTGGTTGGCCTGCACCAGCGCCGCGACGGTGAAGCCTTCGCCGCCGACATCGATGCGCCGCGACGAGGTGCCGGTACCACCCTTGAACTCGTAGCAGACCATGCCGGTGCCGCCACCGACGTTGCCTTCCGCCACCGGCCCGGAGGCAGCGCTATCGAGCGCTGCCAGGGCATGCGCTTCGGTAACGTGCTGGCCGTTGATGTCGTTAAGCATGCCGTCATAGGTTTCGGCGACCACGGGCATCGCCCATAGCGGGGTATCGCGCCAGCGTTCTGCATAAAGCTCGATCATCCAGCGCACCACCGCGTGATGAACGATTCCCACGCTATGGCTGTTGGTGATGCAGATCGGACCGGTGAAGTAACCGCCATCCTGGATCCAGTGGGTGCCGGTCATTTCGCCATTGCCGTTGAGGGCGTGGAAACCGCTCCACACCGGGCGCGGCTCGGGATCGCGCCCCCTGGGCAGAATCGCGGTAACGCCGGTCCGCACCGGACCCTCGCCCTGCACCAATTCTCCTTCACCCTCGACGATCGTCGAATACCCGACCAGCACACCGGGGACGTCCGTTATCGCATTCCGCGGGCCGGTGTCGCCGCGAAAATCGAGGCCGAGGTCGCGTGCTCGTATCGCTTTCATCTTTTTCTCTGGAATCTGACCTGGACAGTATACCCATTCGATACCCGTACAATCCAACCCGGGCCCGGCGTTCCGGGATCACCCCAGGAAGGCCGAATCAATGCGCGATATCCTATCTGAACGAAACCACACCGCGCTTGTTGACCCGGATCATGGGATAGAAGGTGCCGATGTCGATTTCCGCGTTGAACTCGAAATCGATCGGACTGGCGGGATCCGCGAGGATGCGGGACAGGACGCTGAGGCCGCCGAGCAGATCGGCCTGCGCGCCGAGCGTGACCTCGGCTTCGCCGTAGGCGGCTATTTTCGGCAGGTCGCTCGCGACGCCCTGCACGACCTGGCTGCCGGCCAGGTCGATCGTGTAGGTCAGCCCCTTGATGGCGAGCGCACTGCGGTTCGGGTTGGTGACACGCAGCACGATGTCGAACTCGGGCGCGATACTGTTCGCCAGCCTCGG
>Ga0224512_10001165_pt1 | contig 26059 bp, 30 predicted proteins | sample SF_May12_sed_USG_4_FD_169103 | JGI IMG/M metagenome (GOLD analysis project Ga0224512, IMG submission 169103) | Sediment microbial communities from San Francisco Bay, California, United States - SF_May12_sed_USGS_13 | ecosystem: Environmental > Aquatic > Marine > Sediment | place: USA... | reverse complement strand
CATGGATAAAGACGAGCCTGAAAAGTGGGCCCGGATCATCCACCCGGACCGGCATATGCCGGCGTCATGGGACGGGCCCGGAGATCGCAGTTAGGAAATGTACACTTGGGAAGTGAAATCGCATGAAAGCTAAGATCATTCACGAGATGAAGAGCTGGACGAAGAGGACATTGAAATGGATTGGACCCAGGGATGAAAATTGAAAACAACAAGCCGCATCTGTGCGTGCCGACATTGGACGGAAATGCCCACGTAATTCCGGCGGAAGTGTTCGACAAGATCGTTTCCGGTGAAATGAAGATTACCGACATGGAAGATTGGGAAATCATCACCAGGACAGCCTTTTCGGAATGGCTGTGGGGGTTGGAAACGGCAGCAAAAGCACGAGTTTACAAAGCTGCCGTTGACCAACTTGCCGACTCGATGGCTGCGGGAGCATGGCAAGACGGGCCCGCACCGAAGGACGGCTCTTGGATTCTTGGGCTCTTTCATGGGCTGCCATCTGTGGTCGGGTATGACTCGTGGGAGGTTGGTGGTGAGATGCTGCCAGACGGGACCGGATCTCCTCCTGACGGCTATGAAAGCGGCTGGTGTTTGGCTGGTGACACTTTACAAGTCATGGATAAAGACGAGCCTGAAAAGTGGGCCCGGATCATCCACCCGGACCGGCATATGCCGGCGTCATGGGACGGGCCCGGAGATCGCAGTTAGGAAATGTACACTTGGGAAGTGAAATCGCATGAACGCCAAGATCGTCCACGTCTTCCACCCGCATCGCAAGGTCACGCGAAACACGATCACTCCAGAAGGCGCCAACATCAACGAGTATGACGTCCTCATCCACGAGTACGAGGACGGCGTCATCCAAATCTTCGTGAAGGATCCCGGCGATCTGTACGGCCTGAAACTCGGCACGCGCACCGGGCACAAGGCAGAAGATCCGCTGAAATGGAAACTTCATTGAATGAATTTGGACCCGTCCCAGATCGCCGCGGTTGACCGGGCCTGCGTTGCCAATACCATCATCACCGGCGGCGCCGGCTACGGCAAAACCACCATCATCCGCAATATCCTCAACCGCACACCCGGGGCCCAACTCCTCGCGCCAACAGGCAAGGCGGCCCGGCGCATGTCCGATCTCACCGGATATCCGGCCTCCACGATCCACTCCGCACTCCAGTGGAACGGCGCACAGTTCATGCGCTCGCCGAAAAAGCCACTCGAAGCTCCCACCATCATCATCGACGAGGCCAGCATGGTCGAATCCTGGCTCCTATTCCACCTCCTCCAGCGCACCATCGCCCACATCATACTTGTCGGCGATGACGCACAACTCCCCCCGGTCGGCCCAGGTCAGCCCTTCCATGACCTAATCCAAATCCGCCCCGACATCGTCGCGCGCCTCGATAAATGTCACCGCGCACACGCCGCCATCCACATCGCATCCGCCGCCATCCGCGCCGGCACACTCCCCCCGCCCGAACTCCGCTCCGATTCCGAATTCTGGAAAATAGCGGAAGCCGGCACGCCGGCGCACGCCATGAGAACGATCGGTAGGTGGTTGGGGGCTGGCAAGTTCGACCCGGCCCAGGATGTCTTCCTCGCCCCCAGCTATGGCGCAGACGCCGAAGACGTGGCCAAGATCCACTCAATCAATCAAATGGTCAAAAAGTACTTCCTCGGCGATACCGGCAACGATTTCGATGTGAACGACCGCGTCATGATCTGCAAGAACTTCGGGCCGGAGGACTTGTGGAACGGCGACACGGGACAAATCGTCGCAATCAATAAATATCCCGAAATCATCCTAGACCGTGAGCGCACCGAGGTCCAACATTGCCCGACGCGGAAACTGTCCGCAGCACAGACCAGAGAGTTAACCCTTGCGTACTGCCTCTCAGTCCATAAATCCCAAGGATCACAGTACCGCCGCGTCTTTTTCGTCTGCCTCCCACACAGCCGATACATGCTCGACCGCAAGCTGGTTTACACAGCCATCACCCGGGCGCAATCCGCTTGCATCGTCCTGGGCCACACACCCACTTTCGCCGCCGCTATCAAACGCGTCAAAGAACGCCCAACTTGTTTGAGGGAGCTGGATGGACGATTTCAAGGAGACCTATTGCCGGGATGAAATCAAACACAACGCCGATTGCCGCGAATACCTCAGAAATGAGCTAAGAGCCACCGAGCGGGGCAAGTCGGGCCAATACACGTCTTTTGACAACCCGTGGCGTCCTGGCGCGAATTCGGGCGCTCTCAACGCCGTTCGCGACCACTGGCACGACCACGTATCCGGCGAAAAGGGCGACGTCATCTCCCTCGCCATGGCCGGCAACAACTGCGACTTCCACTCCGCTCAGATCATCCTCGGCCGCTGGCTACACCTAGAGCAAAAAACCCGACAAGCCGAGTGCATCGACTGCGTCTACGACTACAAGTCGGGGGGTTCCATCGTACACCAAACCGTGCGCATGAAGCCCAAACGCTTCTTCCAACGGCGCCCGGACCCCGATAATCCCGGCCAGTTCATCAACGGCCTCGGCAACGTGGACCGCGTCCTCTACCGCGTGGACGACTGGAAGGACGCGGCGCAGATCTGTGTGGTCGGCGGCGAAAAGGATGCAGATCAGCTATGGAATCTCGGATTTGCAGCCACAACCTGCCCCATGGGCGAGGCCAACTGGCGCGCCAGCTACAACAAATGGCTCGAAGGCAAAGACTTAGTAGTCATACCCGATAACGACGACGCCGGCCGTGTCTTCGTCAATGCCATCCAGAACAAATCACTTTGTGTCGCAAAGTCCATGCGCGTCGTGGACCTCGGCCTCCCGGCAAAGGGCGCCGATGTGTCCGACTGGATCAAGGTGGGCGGCACAAAAGCCGATCTTGAAGCACTAATCGCCGCCGCGGAGGACCGAAAACGCTTCATCGCAATCAAGAACTACCGCATCCTCGAGGTCGAAACCGGCGGCGGGAAGAAAAAGGAGGTCAAGGAACCCCTCCACATCAACGCCATCGTGGACCATATCCGAAAATCGTTCGACGGCTTCCCCATGATGCTCGGGGACAGCCTCTTCGACTACCGCCAGGGCAAGGTTACAATGCTCAGATCGCCGGGCGCGTTGGAGGCCTGGGTTGCCGGTCTTAGCCACGAGCAACCCAAATTCGAGCCCCCAGGCCGTACCATCGGCTGTAGCGGCTGGCGCGCCGTATACGAAAAACTCATCCAGTCCGCCCACAAATTCGGCAACGTCGCAGCCGCCCCATTCGTCCCCGAGCGCCACAACGTTTTTTTTGATCATCCCGATCTACCGCCAGCGGACCCCGACCGTAAGGCATTCTATAAGCTGATGTCCTACTTCTGCCCTACTGAGTTGGAAGACGGCCTGCTCCTGCGCGTCCTCTTCGCCAGCCCCATGTTCTACGATGCCAACGCTGATCGCCCCATATGGATCGTGGACAGTGATACCGGCCAGGCGTCGGGCAAGACCAAGCTCATCGAGCTGCTGGCCTTCCTGTACAATTCTACGCCCCTCTATGTGGACGCCACATCGCTCACCAACGAACGCGATCACGACCGCATGATGAGAACCCTCCTGACCGATGGCGCCCTCGGTAAACGGATATTCATGCTCGATAACGTCACCGGCTTCTTCAAAAGCTCGACCCTCGCCACAATGGCCACAAGTGCCCATATCTCGGGCCTTGCCCCCTACGCCAGAAACGAGATCACCAGGGAAAACGACCTAACATTTTGCCTTACAAGCAATTCCGCAACGCTGGACCGCGATCTGATTTCCAGGTCAATGATGATCTCAGTCAGCCGAGATGACTCCGCAACCGCCGATTGGCTCGCCGAAGTCCGCGCTTTCATCAATCAAAACCGCTGGCAAATCCTCGCCGATATCAAAGCCGCGATCGTCGCCGGTTCCACTTGGATAGTCATGACACAATCTCGATTCCGTGCATGGGAAACCAACGTCATGGCCACAATGATCACCGATGAAGAAGTATTCAACGATTGTCATAAACTCATGATCGAACGTAGAGAATCCTCAGATCAAGAAATCGTCGATGCCGAAGTGGTGAACACTAATGTCGAACAAAACCTGAAAAACCTAGGCATTACCGAAAATTCCCCGGTCTGGCTTACGTCCGATGTGCTCGTCTTGTGGGCGCGTGAGGTGCTGCCAGGACTAGGCGGAAAATTCGGGCGAGGCGTGAAACACTTTACCCACAACTGGGCTAAAATGGGCATGCTCCCAGGTTGGTCATTCGATATTCCTCAATTTCCAACGTCAAAAAACAAAGGCCGACGATATCGAGGCGTCATGCTCCGTTCAAAGTATTACGTTCCGGAACATCAATACCTTGTAGATATTATCGTAATTGATAGAAACGGTATCGCAAGTGTCAAATAAAACAAGAGTACGCTTCAATTGTCCCATCTTTTTTCTGCCTCAGTGCGGGACAATTCCAGTGAGGCAAGTGTGAGTCAGTCTCGTTTCTGCAACAAATTCTCAATACTGGAATGCCCCTAGCCTCAATACCTCAATACCTCAGTGCACTTGGAAGATCCACGTAAAAGAGGTGTTATCTATAGTATATTGCAATACGTAATACGTATATTGAACATAGTGAACATAAATAGAGGCCGGCAAGGGGCGTATTCTCTATGTAATACTCTCGATTGCACAGAGGCAATGAGGCACTGAGGTCACAATGAGGCCGAAAATTACATGCTTGACTCCATTACCAATTCTCGTTAACGCATCCAAACAATCACCATGCCAGGCATCAAGGACCAGCACAAAGCTTTCGCCCTCGAGTTCTTCCACTGCCGCAATGCCACCAAGGCCGCCGTGAAGGCCGGCTATACCAAAAGGAGCGCAGGTACAACAGGTGCTAGGCTATTAAAGCGTGCAGACGTCGCTACAGAGCTGGCTAGACTAAGTTTAACCAACTTGGAGCAACGCCAAGGTGACATTGATGAGGCGCGCAACATCTGTTGGACTAACCTGCGGCAAGGGGGCAAGGATTCCGGCGTATGGATGGGACACCTGATCAAGATGAATGGGTGGGGCCTAGAGACTAGCCGGATAGAGTTACAGCAGCTTCCCCCTCCGACGTTCGTGCTACCCCAGGCGGTCGAAATTGAGTGCCTCGACGCCGGCGATAACGGTGGGTCACGCGCCCTACCAATGACACCCACGACCGCTCACAATGACCCAATAACGGAGACCATCGACGTTGAATCGGTGGAAGCTGGCCAGTGATAGCCACTTACAAAGCGTGTCACAGTTCGCATAATAAGTATTATGCGACGTGTGATAATCTAGTAAGGGGGCACCGTTCGACCCCCCCCCGGCCATATCCCGACCCCCCACCCCCCGCATCTACTCTCGCATTTTTCTGGTTTAACTAGCAGTTACAACGATATTGCAACGGAGAGATGTTGAAACGGAGTTACAACGTAGAGATTGAGTTTAATTGATGGCGGAGCGAGGTGAGAATTTACGTCAGGATCCTGGGGTAGCACGAGCGGCGCCTGCGCGAGGTAATGAGACGGAGCGGCGAGTGATTGGGCCGTGGGTACCGAGTGAGAAGCAGTTGGAGGGGCTCACGTTATTGGAGGGAACTTGCACGCGTTTACTCTTTGATGGAGGTGGGCGCAGTGGGAAGACGGCGATGCTGGGGCATTGGTTATTGAGCAGGGCGGCGCGGTATCCTGGGAGTTGGCATGTGGTCCTGCGCAAGGCTAGATCGCATTGTGTGCAGTCGTTATGGAATGGGACGTTTTTTGATTACCTGAGTAAGCATTGGCCGGATCAGCGGTATTGGGTACTGAAGCGGGATGAGTTGATGATTCACTTTCCGTTTAACAACAGCCGGATCCTTTTTGATGGGTGTGATGATGAGGCGCGGGTGAGGAAGTTGTATGGGAATGAGTATATGACGGTATGGTTTAATGAGGCGTCGGAGTTTCCATGGGAGGTGGTGGAGCAGTTGATGTCGCGGTTGGTGCAGAGGGGAGTGGATGAGCGAGGTGATGAGGGATTGTGCAAGGCGGTGTTCGATACTAACCCTCGAGGGCCTCGGCATTGGTTGTATCGGGTTGGGGTATTGGGGGTGCATCCTGCAACTGGCGAGCCGTTACAAGCCAGACAGAAGTGGGGGCGATTGGGAGGTTGGACGATCTCGGACAATGCGGGGAATTTGGCGAGTGATGCGTTGCAGACTTACGAGGATCAGGATGAGATCACGAAGCGGCGGATGCTTTACGGGGAGTGGGTAGCGGATCAGGGTGCGGTGTACAGTGAGTTCACTGAATGTTCAGTCATTGAAGCAAAAGACTGCATGGAAATAAGTACGGGTACGTTTTTGGGGAAGGCGTGTTATCGGTCGATTGACTTTGGTTACCGGGATCCTTTCGTATGCCTTTTCGCGGGGGTTGACTGGGATGGACGACTTATCGTGTACGATGAAATATATCGTACTGGGCGGATTGTTTCTGATCATGCTGGCGACATCATGGAGCGGTCGAAGGTGAATACGGTTTGGTATACGGTATGTGATCATGATGCTGAGGATGCGGCGACGTTGAGGCGAGGAGGAGTGGTGACGCGGCCGGCGTGGAAGGATCGTCCTATTCGCGATGGCCTTGCCAGGGTGAAAAAGAGATTGCAAGAGGGGCGGTTGCTTTTTGTGCGTCCTGATCGCGCGCATAGGTATGGGTGTCCTGGGTTACTGAGTGAGATTGAATCGTATGTATGGGACCGCGAGGGGGACAAACCTGTGGGCAAGGATGATCATGCGATGGATGCGTTGAGGTACTTGGTGGCGGAGTTGGACAGGCGGGTAGGGAGTGTGTTGATTGCGGGGGCATAGCTCGAACCGCATGCGGTTCTTCGCGTTGGTTTGGCGCTGGATGTGCAGAGGTATTTTCGGCAGTTAGCTTATGTGCTGACTTGCACGATGGGAAGGAAAGGAATCTACAGCAATGAATGGGCGTGAAGCTGTGTTTGGGTTTGCGTCTTGGTTGTCTGGGCGCAAGGAAGTTGTCAAGATAGGCGGTTCGGAAGAATGTGCGGAGGTTGCTGAATTATGTGGCGAGTGGTGTGATTGTAATGAGTTACCTGAGACGGGTGTGAATTATCCGGACAACATACGCCAGCCGCGATGAGCTTACTTGCACGATGAAAGACTGTTCCACGTGTCGTTTTTCGGTTGAGGCTAATCCGCATTTGCATGGGTATCCTGCATCGGACCCGGCGATGTATGCGTTGTTGCCTTGTTCGCGTTGTACGCTATCGGAACCGCAGTATGAGCGTCGGCGAGTTAGTTATCGATCGCAATGGGAGGCGCCGACGTCGTCTACTTGGGCGATGTTGGAGCGGCCTGTAGCGGATGATGTTCGAACGTTGGCGGTTGTACTTCGCGAATACCTATTGCTCAGCAAGAAGGAGCGGCGGTCTCATCGTGCTATGGCGATGGCTGACGATGAGCGGCGTAAGACGATGTATGCGCGGGTGGCGGTGACGTTTGGGGCGCCTGACGAGGATTTCTTGGCGGCTAAGTTAAGCGCGCCGGAGGGGACGAACAATGCGGCGGTGGGGCGGACGTTGGGGATCTCGCGACAGTTGGCGTACAAGCGGTCGAAGTCTGTGAGGGAGCGGATGGAGAAGATGCGATTGGTTGCGATCCTATGAACGCCGAACCGCGAACGGTGGTTGACGAGATCCGGGAGTTGGTAGCGGCGGACATTCGGATCGAGTTGGAGATTGATGTGTTGATGGCTGACGAGGTGAGGCCGCGGAAGGAAGAGCGGAAGTTCATCCGGGATAGGTTGAAGGCGTTGGTTACGTCTGGGGATCCGGCGCAGGTGGTGATGGACTTTAGCGCGAGTGGGTAGTTAACCTAGTGGACTAAGTCTAGTTTAGTTCACTCTGCGCGTGGATCGTCCAGGTTGCGCGCCTTGCACAATGGGTCGGGATTCTGGTACTGGCCCGCATTTGGGGCCGTTTGGGCCGTGTAGGCGATCCTGGGGCGGTTTTTAGGCACTTAGAACGCGAAGAGCATCTGGCGGGTGGCATCGTTGATGCGGCGCCTGGCTTCGTTGAAGTTGTCGGGGTCCATTTCGACGCCGTGGAAGCGGGTGCCTTCCTCATACGCGGCGATGGCGGTGGAGCCGGATCCCATGAACGGATCGAGCACGAGGCCGCCCGGGGGAGTGATGAGGCGGACGAGGTAGCGCATCAGGGCGACGGGTTTGATGGTGGGGTGGTCTGCGTCGTCGCGCTCGGATACGGAGGTTTTGGCGCAGTAGAAATACCGTGCCGCATCTGTCGGGAACCCCTCCAGCACTTCGTCGGATCCGTCGTGGATGAAATTGGCGGGCCAGCGGCCTTGTGTGCCGTCAAAGTCTTTTTTTAACGGTTCGCCGGTTTCGATGCGCCGTTTCATCCATGGGCTTATTTCCATGTGTGCTTTTCTCAGTTTTCCATTGCGTGGGTCTTTTCGCGGTGTGCTGCTTGTCCCGATCCTTCCCCCGTCCACGTTGATCGCGCCTGTACCGTGCTGTAGGACGTTTGCGGCGACGGTTCCTTGTATGGGCTTGCGCGCGAGGACGATGGGCTCGTAAGCGGGTTTTAGGGCGGTTCCCCAGCCGTTCCACTTGGCGGCGTCTGGCGTGGCGGGTGCGGTGACAGTGCGTTGAGCTTCAACGTTCATGTCATGGTAAACGCCGTCAATTTTTGGTTTTCGATTTGCAGAGTGCGGAGATGGTCCCATCACTTCCCGTTCTGCGCCGGCGGCCTTGTCGATGGCCTTGCCCACGTCGAGCGACTTCGGGAATCCGCTGGCGTAGACCCACATAATGCAATCGCGGATTTCCCAGCCGGCGTCCTCGATGGCGCACATGAGGCGGTGGTGGGTGCGAGTGCCTCCGAAAGCGAGGAGGTGGGCGCCGGGTTTGGCGACGCGGAGGGCGGCTTGCCAGAATGCAGGGCCGGGTATGCCGTGGTCCCAGTCCTTGCCCATGAAGGAGAGGCCGTATGGCGGATCGGTGATGATCGCGTCAACGGACTCCGGGTCCATGGTGGGCAGGACGTCGAGACAATCGCCGGGCTCGATTACGATGGAATCGGAGATTTTGACCGGCGGCATGGTGGCCGGAGGGTACTACTGGCCTGCGTCGCCGGGCAAGCCTTCGCCGCTATCCGTCGCCTGGGTATTCACGCCGGCCTGGCTGCGGGCAGCGATGCCCTCCGCGTCCAGGTCGATTGCTTCGCTGAAGGAAAAGCCGTCGATATCGCGCCTGATGGCCTCGATGGTGTCGGGGGCCACTTGGCTACGTAGAATTTGCAGTAGGCTGTCCACGATGGCATTTAGGGTCAGCTTGCGCAGGGAATCGGGCGCGTCCACTTGGTTCACCAGGATCAGGGACTTGAAGTCCTCGAACAGGTCGCTCACGTGGAACCGGGTTGCGTAGCTGGTGGTGATGCCGCGGACGCTGGGATCGATCATTTCGGTCAGGTCCCATGCCCGGCGCTCGGCCTCGGAGATTTGCTGGGCGTAATTGCGCAGGACGGCCTGGGGGTCGAGTTGATCGAAGGCTTTGACCTCTGGCGACTCGCTGAAGTTCTTTTGGAAGCCCAAGTGCAGGCCGACGGTGTCGAACATGATCTCACGCTTGCGGCTGAGTTCTTCCTGAATTTTGCTGATGGCGCCGCCGTCTGGGCCGATGTATCGGGTGATGCCTTTTTCCTGTGCTGATTCGAGGATCGCGTTGGCGTATCCCAATATCGCGCCAACTTGCTTGGCGATATCTTGGCCGCGGGCCTCGCCGGCTAGATCGTCGCCCACACTGGAGGGCAGGACGACCTGGGCGAAGACGACTTTATGGAAGAGGGTATCGAGGCAGGATTCCAAGTCCATGATGGCACGTTGGATGTCCTCGACGTCGTCGTACCAGTGCGGGTGTTCGCTGATCTCGCCGACGGGCACAAAGGGGATTTTCTGGAATCCGAGTTGTGTAACGTCAACGCGCTTGGCTGATTCGAACATTCCGCTGGGGCTGAACTGGATTTCCCATTCTTCCATGATACCTGGGCGCCACAGTCTGCGGATGGTTTTTTCTTCGGCGAGGGCGAATGGGTTTGGGTTATCCCACTTGATGCCCTCGGTGATGATCCACTCTAGTTCGCCGTTGGGCTGCCTGCGCCAATCGACTACCTGCAATGGATCGTAGACGACCCAGTAGGGGCGGATGGCTTTCTCTTGTGCCTCGGCCTGGCTGATGCTGATTCCGGTTTTGGGTGAATCGATACCGATCCAGCACCATTTCGTGGCGACGAGGGTCCGGAGCACTTCGCCCATGAAGTTGTTGAGGCTGACGCCTTCGCGGGTGATATCGGCGTTCATCTCGTCTGGTACACCTTCGCGCTCGGGAGGTTCGGCGAAGACGTACTGGGTGATTTTATCGGCGATGCGGCGCGCGTGGTTGACCAGGTATGCGCGGCCTTGTCGGCCTTCCATGTCGATTTTGCCGACTTTTTCGAATCGGTTTTCGTCAACGAACGATCCGCTCCCGGTCCAGTCCACGCTGGATTCGGCCGGGAATCTGGCCAGGCGTTCCTCGATGTATGGCCGGCCGCCGCGAAGGACGAGGAGGTTTTGGTGCAGTTTCCTGGCGCGTTGATCGATGGTGCGATGGTGGCGGGTGGCGAAGATTTCTTCCGGCGTTGACTCGGCGGAGATGTCGTTGGCGATGAGGAGAGTTGAGGTAGGCATATCGTTAAAATACACGCGCGCGTAACTGTGCCATGTTTACACACTTGTCCTTTTTTTGACCCGTTTTTGCGGAGTGTCTACCCGGACTTTAAATGGAGGATTCATTGTCATGGGGATTGCAGGAATTATCGCGAAGGCTGCCGAGGGGCAGGAGTTGACCGAGGCCGAGCGCCAGGAATTGCGGGATTACAAGGACCCGGACACTGGGGCGAGTGCGCGGATTGCGGCGAAGAGGGCCAAGCAACTTGAGCAAGAGTTGAAGGATGCTCAAGCGGCGGCAGAGGCGGCGCAGGAGGCTCTCGAAGCGGCGAGTGTAGGCGGATCCGAATTGGAAAAGCTGAAGCGGCAACATGAACGCCTGGCGGCCAAGCATGCGGAAGCCGAGAAACTGATTGAAGCCGAACGCGCACAGCACGAGACCACAAGACGGGCGGCTGCGTTGGGGCGGATTGAGGTGCCGTGGTTGCCGGATGTGTCGGGGAAGTATCGGGACATGACGTTGCAGGAAGCTTTTGAAGACTTCGCAACGGAGGACCTGGCGGACGCCGGCAAGGTGGGCAAGGTGGTTGAACGCATCATATCGGACAATTCGCGGTTTGTGTCAGCGTCGGCGAAGTCTGGCGCGGGGACTGGGGTTGACGAGGGATCGAAGAATGGCGCTTCGACGCGTCAGGGCGCGCAGGACTGGAGCCAGCCTATTGATTGGCGGGCGCTTGAGCGATCCGGCGGACAGAAAGCGGTTACTGAGAAGCTTGATTCAATGTGGGCCGAACCGGCTCCGAGTTAAAAACTGAACGGGTTCTTAAATGGCAATTACAGCACTACAAACCGAGAAATGGCGTCAGACGATCGAGGCGTTTCTGACTACGATGACGATCTCGACGCGGATCTTGGACCGGGCGATCCCGATCCAGGGAAGCGATACGTTTCACGTGATCAATCCCACGGACGTAAGCGTTACCGACGTGGACGACCTGGATACGATCACCTACGAGGCGCTGACGGACACGGACGTTTCGATCACGAAGAACTTCGACAAGGCGTTCTCGTTCGAGATCTTGGACACGAACAGGATTCAGACGACCGTGCAAGGTTGGGAGCGGGCTTATGCAAATAATGGCAGTTTCCAGCTTGCGAATGCTTTGGATGCCTCCGTGTTTGCGAACCATGCCGCGTGGACGGATTTCCAGAATAGCGGATCTGATTGGCAGTTTGAATCGGAGTTAGGCGCGACACGTTTGGCTCAGGTGACGACTTTCTTTGCCCAACTTCGTCAACAGATGAGGACGAACAAGGTAGACAATCAGGGCAAGCCGTTTCTTGTGGTTGACCCGGCGCTCGGCGCGATCATCGAAGAGTTTGCGGCCAATCGTCAGACGAACTTCGGCGACATGATTTTGAATCAAGGTTTGATTCGGCGCTTTGAGTTCATGGGCTTCAATGTGTACATCAGCAACAACCTGACGACGGTTTCGACTACGTTGCATTGCATGGGTGGCATTGAGAGTTATGGTAATGCGATGGGCATCTATGTCCTGCCCAATGGTGTTGAGACGTTGCGTGGGCAAGGTCGGTTCCATGATCTCGTGCGAGGGCGCGTTGCGGCTGGTCACAAGGTGACGCGAACGGTTGCGTGCTACGATGTGATGGTCAATACCACGATGACAGGCTGACCTAAGATGGCGGATGACCCTACGTACACCGAACCGGATGCAGTGGGCTACAAGCCGACATTTGGCGTGAAGATTGCGCCATCGTCGGCGCCACCGAACATCACATCGCCGAAACCCGAACCCAAACCAGTTGAAAAGATCGAGGAAGAAACAGAATGAATAAGTACAATGTAATTATTGCAGCGGGTGTCGTTGTGGCGCTTGGCGTCATCGGCTCGATGTTTGTCAATGCGCAGTACACGCCGGCTACGAAGGATCGGCTGGGCGTGGTGCCGACGGCGGTCACTGTGGCCAATGGTGGCGAGTTGGCGATTACGACGAGTTATCTCCAGGTGACTCCGTCGAACGTGGCGACCGCTACGCTTGCCAATGCGACGTATGCCGGGCAGTTTCTTGTCATTGAGAATGTTGGCACCAACAATCTCGTATTTGGTGACAATGGTACGACTCTTGCGATCGGCGGGACGGTCACGTTGGGCGCAACGGATACACTAACCTTGATTGCCAACGCTGCCGCGCAATGGCGTGAAATAGCAACCGCTAATAACTAAGCTTTACCTCCACATCACCGGTTGCGCCGGCGGCCAGTTTGCTTTCCCTTTCGGGCCGTCGGCGCAGTTTGGTGCGGTTTTTCCACTATGGCGATCACACTGAGTCGGGCACTGGCGGCGACGTACTTTGGCGAGTCGAGCCACCTCAACTATGGGACGTGGTTTGGGTTTTCGGATGAGCAGCAGGACGCGGCGATTGCGCACGCTACCCGGCTGATCACGCGGGCGCTGGGGTCGGAAGTCACGAACGAGACGACCGACACGCCATCGAGTTACCGACCTGACTACGCGGTATACGAGCAAGCGTATTTCATGCTCGCGAATTCGACCGCGATTGTTGACGGTACGCAGACCGGGCCGAAGTTCACGGCTGATGATGGGACCGGGCAGCCGCGGGAGCGTCGGGATGTGTTCACGATTTGTCGGGAGGCGCAGCGGTGGTTGAATGCGAGCGCCGGCGCAGGGGTACAGATAGCGAGGGGGGCATAGATGGCAGACTTTACGGTAACTACATCGTTCACGGACAACGTCACAGGGACGGGGATCTCACGGTCCGACACGTTCACATTGACCGGCAATGATTCGACGCATGTCATGGCGGACATCACGACCGGGGAATACACGTATACGTTGCCTACCGGGATTGGGTCCGTTGGTTACGTGTTCCTGAAGAACCATGCAATCAGTGACTCGCCGGAGGATTACGTTGACGTTGCGGTTGCAACCACAGTGTATTTCATGCGGCTTTATCCTGGCCAATCGGCGATTCTGCCGATCGCGCCGGCTACATCGGCTCTCTATCTCAAGGGCAATTTGAGCACGACTCCAGTCGAGATCTACGCGAGGGAGGCCTGATGGCAACATTTAGTTATTCGCTTGGGTTTAGTGATGCGGACAGCGGCATAGCGCGCAGCGAGGGTGGGGAAGTACAGATTCTGCAAAAAGGGTTTGATAGCCAGTACCGTATGGATGTTTCCTCCGCCGGCGAGACTACGCACAGCATCTTGACCGAGATTGGCAACGCGTCCTACATTTGGATGATGAACCGCGACGCCACGAACTTTATCGATGTGGGGTTCACGGGGACCGGAGTTTATCAAGTACGTCTACTTGCCGGCCAGCATGCGCTATTTCCGCTCCTGCCGACCACGGCCACGATTTATATGCTGGCGGACACCGCCGCGGTGGATTTTCAGTTCTACATCCGCGAGGCGTGAGTGTGTGCCGGATCCTAAGTCAAACGCCGCTCGGCTGAGACTACTGGCGCGCAAGACATCCGAGAACCGCGCGGAGATGATCCGCACGTTGCTGTTGGCCCGGGACAAGGTCCAGGATCGCATTCTCAAGGCGGCGCGCAATAAACGCTATGGTACAGCCCGCCGGGTCCGCGAGGGCCTCCTGCGCGACTTGATCGGACTTTATTTGGATCTCCAGGGCGATCTGGATACGTGGACGAAGGGCGCCATCGACAACACGTCGCGGGACTTCTTCGACTTGGCGGTTGAGGACTTGCTTTTGACCGAGGCGGATAAGGCGGTCATCAGCTTCACGACGTTCAGCCAGGAACATTTCGAAGACTATTTCGAGAGGATTCATCCGTTCAATGCCGACCGGCTGGCGGCGGTCAATGTGCATCTGAATCCGAACATCAACCGCATGCTGGATTCCGACGTGCGCGAACTCCAGAATGCGACCATTGAGATCTTCCGGCTTTCCGAGGTGTCGGGCCTGACGCCGGAGGAGCGGTTCTTGGCGTTGCGGGCCCGGGTGGAGACGATGGTCGATGAACAGCGGTCCTGGGCGTTTGTAGACAAGGCCGGGCGCACATGGAAGAACGGCAATTATTTCCAGATGCTCAACCGCACTGTGTCGGCGAAGGTGGCGCGCGACTCGTACAATGATGCGCTGATTGCGGAGAAGCGGGATCTCGTCCAGGTGATCGGGGGGACGTCGCCCAATTCACACCCGGCGTGCGTGCGCTGGAACGGGAAGCTCCTCTCGCTGACTGGCGCCACGCCGGGGTATGCCACGGTTGCCGAGGCCGAGGCGGAAGGGTTGCACCATCCCAACTGCGTGCATACGGAAGTCTACGTCAGCGACAAGACTACGGATGGCAGGGAGCTGATCGCGGACAAGGAGAACCGGGCGCCGCGGGATGTGGCGTTGCCAAAGCCGAAGGCCAAGGTCGGCGTGGGTAAGGATACGACGACGATCCGGGATCGGGCTTGATGTGGAAATGGAGCCGGGTCATACAAGCGATCGTGTTCAGTGTCTCCCGAGGGATAGACTGAACGGTCTTGCAAGTAGACCCGACGTCAGCCGCGTACAGTAACCGTCCATCGGGGACATGTAAACGCTTTTTCCGATGAGTGTCTCCATCGAGTTTGACGACCGGGCCAAGCGGATCCGGCTCGAACGCGACATCCGCAAGTTCTCTCGGCGGCTGCCGGCCGAGATCAAGGGGGCGCTTCTCGAATCGGCGCGGTTTGTCCAGACCACCGCGCGCAAGTGGTGTCCGCAGTCGCCGACGAAGGGCCAATCCCGCGCGTACAGTGGGCAGAGCAAGTCACGCCATCACCCGGGCCGGGCGCCTGGCACGCTGCGCAACTCGATCAAGATCCGCAAGAAGTCGCGCGAGGTGGAAGTGGGCGTATTCAGTGGGGCCGCCCTCCGATATGCCGACTACATCCACAATCGCCAGCACAAGCGGATCCGCGGCTGGGAATTTCTCGGGCCGGGCAATACGCAGTTTCGGGCCAAGAAGGGCGGCAAGTTCCTCGACCGGGCGCTGGATCATCACGACAAGGACATCGACGCTTTGCTGTCCGGGATACTGGATAAACTCTGATGGCGGTTGCATCGAATAGCTGGGCGAACGCGGAAGAAAAGTGCATGGCCTTCCTCAGCAAGAAGATTTCCGGCAGTTCCATCGGCGATAATTCATTCATTGGAGAGTTGCCCGCAGGCGCTTATGACGTGTGGTCCTTCGCGATCACCGGGCCAAGCGGATCTGATTTTCTTGCTGAGTGCAATGGCACGACGCGGAACATGGAAGCGATGCTGGAGGGTGTTTTTCTCGTGCGCGAAGAGGCGCAATTGATCGAGCAACAAGTGCGGACCAGCCTGCCGGCGACTACTATTCAGAACGTATCGAAGCTTGCACAAACGGCCGAAGCAAGTTTGGTCCGCGACTTTCTTGAGAATAACGAGGGCGTGAATGCGCTGCGGGTTTGGCGGCTGACGATCCCGATGTTCGCCGCGTACAACAACATAGGATAGCAAGGAGAACATCATGGCAGACGCAGCAATCGCTATAGGATCAAGTGACCCGTTTGGATTGGTGGCGCTGAATGCTGCATTCAAACCGCAATCGGTATCCAACACGACAAACAACTCTTACGCGGTGGCGCTCAATGCGGTTGGCGATCTTGGCGAGGAGTCATCGGCATTCGATGTGCGCAATGACTACAGCGCTGAGTACAAGTATGTTGGGTCCGATTTGATCGCGAATCTTAGTGTCATTGCTACGGCACTTTGGGTGCATCCAGTTGGCGGATCCGAGATTGCCATCGAATCTATTGCGCTCAGTTTTTCTGCTGCCGAGTATGTTGGGATCAGCATCACCGGGCACCAACACGGGACCACATTACATGCCGACTCGGTGGGCGCGAAGTGGGATTGGTCCGGATTGTTCACGGCGATCAGTGTGGACGGGTTTGGCATCCCGGCGATGAAGGCGACCACGCACGCGATCACACACGGATCAGTATCCGCAACGACCGAGCTGGGCATCACAATCGGCATGACCCACATTGATGCGATTAATGGCGCGGGTGTGCATTTTGTCGGCAGCAACAACGGATGCCGGGTTGACATGACCGCCTCTGGTTTGGGCAATAGAACCGATGTCACAGTGGGGACTGCGTGGAATGGGGACAGTTCGACGGAGTCGGATTCCAATGCCGAACACGACACATGGGCGTACACTGGGCATCTGTATCTTCCGCGAACGTGATCCATGGCGGATCCTGTCATAGGACTCGGCGCGGCGAACTATTTCAGCTTGGATTCATCCAGGTTCCGCGCTCAATCGTCCATGCAAAGAGCGCAAGCCAATGTCAATTGGTACTTCGATGCAGATGGTGATTCGCGATGGGTGACGGCGAGCGACTCGCGCACGATCTGGCAGACAGAATATGTTTACACAAGCAACAACCTGAAGCGCGACTTGGGTGACATTGCCACGAAGTTCTTGCTGCCGACATCAGTCAATCGCGCGTTGGACTCGGTGACGGTGGCATTTAGTAACACATCGTATCCGACTGTCAGCATTCACGCGCACGATCACAGCCGCCGGCTTGACGCGGCCACGCAACACACGCGGATCAACTTCGACTGGAGCGATGCGTTGCCGAATATCTCCGCATCGGGTGTCGGGCTCGGTCAATTCCTGCCAACCATCACGAGGTACATCAGCGCCAACGACTACTTCTTTCAGGTGCCGACTGCCAAGAAGGTCTCGGTGACGGACTTGGTTCTTACCGCTGAGGCGTTCCATGTGGATATGTTCGACGAGCGCAACGTGCAGAAGTTCGGGGTCGATGTGAATGTGAAGCTGATTTTGTCGGCATCGGGGATCGGTCGAATCCAGGATGTGCTGCCATCGTTCGCCGGTAAGTGGGTGTTTAGCTCGATCCCGAATTTCGAATCCAATTCCGCCCATAACACATGGGGAGTCAGCGCGGAGGCATACGTCAACCGAAACTGATCATGCAAATCATCCTACAAAGATCGTTGGAGATGCTGCCGACGAACCAGTTTGATCGGGACCATTTTGACGACCTCGTTGAACTGGACAACCTGGCCAAGGATTGCATGGCGCCTAAGCCGTCAGATTTGACCGCTGCGGTGCTCGATCATGCAATTACGGTTGGTGGTATCAGTTTCCGCGCGCTGACGATTGCGGGGCGATTGTGGGCGCGGGATGTGGCATTGCCGGCGCTCGAAGGAGATCCGGTGTTGCAGTCATTGGTTATTCCATTTGCGATGGCAAATCGGAATCGGATTCCCGATCTGCATGATCCCAGCAAGGTGCGCCGGGCCATCAAACGCTGGGGGCGGTGGCGTTGTCGCAATCTGACCGAAGATCATTTGGTGTATGTCCTGCGGTGGTTCGGGTTCCTCGACGACATGCCGGACGATGGCCCACCGGTCCCCGATCAATATGGCGCGTTGTTGGCGTTGTTGGTCAAGGAGTATGGGTCCACGCCGAAGTTCTGGTTGTTCGAGGCGCATCTTGAAATGGTGAAGGCGTGCCTGAACGATGTGGCATTGAAAAACTATTACGAGTACGAATCCATGCGTAGGGAAGCGGCCAAGGGTGGAAAAGCCGTTGCGCCGGATCCGAATTCCCCGCAAGTCGTTGCGTACTCGAAATTTTGTGAGCGCCTGCGCCAGTTTCAGGAGAAGGTGACGCATGCCTAATAAGGTCGTAAAGATCACCATCCGGCTGAAGGATGAATTCAGCGCGGGCCTGAGCAAGCTCTCGCGTGGGCTGAAGACGTTTAGCGAAAAGGGCGCCGGGTTGATCGGCAAGATCTCCAAGTCGTTCTTCAGTTTGAAGAATGCAATCGTCGCGACCGCAACGGCCGGCGGCATCGGCCTCCTGATCAAGAACAGTATCCGGGCCGCGTCGGAATTCGAGACGCTGAAGCTCCGGCTGGAGGCGGTCAGTGGGTCCGCGGTCCTCGCCGAGAAGCGGTTCAAGGAGATCCGAAAGTTCGCGGCATCCACGCCGCTGAACCTCGATGACTTGGTGAAAGCGGAGATCTTGCTCACGTCGGTGGGCGCGGCCAGCCAAGAGAACTTGCGTCAGGTTGCCGAAGTGGCATCGGTCATGGGCCGCAGTGTGGAAGATGTGGCGCTCGCCGTGGCCAGTTTGGAGGGCGAGACGTTGAAGCGGTTTGGCATCCAGTTGCGTAAAACCGGGGATGAATTCCGGTTCCAGTTCAGGGACAAGGCAGGCAAGGCATTAGAGGTGGTTGCAAAGGGCGCAGAAGAGGCCAGGGAAGCACTAACGGACATCTTCAGCACCAAGTTCGGGGGCTCGTTAGAGAAGGCGTCACAGACGATCCTGGGCAAGTGGACGACGTTCAAGGACACGGTCAAAGAAGCGTTCGCGACCATCGGCCAGCGGTTGCTCCCGGTGGCATCGAAAGTGTTGACCCAAGCGACCGATGCGCTCAACTCGCTGATCGGATCGGGCAAGATTGGGAAATTTGGGGATCGACTGGCCAAGGGCGCCGAGGAGTTGATTGCATGGCTGGAGAAGGTCACGCCGACATTTGACGGGGTCAATGATTCGTTGAAAGTCGCAGCGACGGAAGCCGGCAAGAATTTTGCCAAGGGAATATTCGATCTTTTGCTTTCATTGCCTGGCAAGCTTGTCCGATTCACTGGCGATGTGATTGCGGAAAAGTTTCCTGTTTCTTCCGCCGCAGTGCAGGATGCGCGATTTCGGAACCTACCTATTGCGGGTCCTCTGCCGTTGCCATCTCCGGCGGCAGGAATAGCAGCGTCACAAGGAAGCATCGTCGGTAAGAATCATAATCGTGCAGAAATGCGATTAGGCAGCAGCCAGAACGAGCCGCTTTTTGTTCAGGAAGTCAAACCGCCTGAAGTCGGATTCCGGGGCTGATCATGGCGTCAATTTTCTCACAAGAAACTGGCTGGATCTATATCGGCGAGACGGTCAACATTGAGTACCGACAGAACCCGGTGAACACGCTGGAAGAACAGATCCGCTTTGTCAACTTGTACTCTCGATTCCGTAACGGCCAGCAAGTCAACAGCTCGACTATCTTCAACAATGATACCGCGAAGAACTTCGCCCAGGTCAACATCAAATCCAAAACAGGAACGAGGGAATTAACGCCTACTCAACTCGGTACTTCGCAAGTTCCCGCGTTTGAAAATAGTTTTTTTTGCGTTTCGCATGATCTGATTGCGCAAGAACAAGGAACGAATTTCTTCAAAGAGACGCAGACTTTCCGGATGCACACCGACTGGAAAACATCCTCATTTGCCAGTCAGATTAATGCGCTCGGTGGATCTTCCAATAACGGAGCAACTGAATGGGTTTATGTCGGGGAATCGGTCGCCATCGAGTATCGTCAGAACCCGGAAGACCCAACGGAAGAACAGCACAGGATTGTAAATTATTACACCATTTTTCGCGTTCTTCATGATATGACGAAATTCAATTCTAAAGTCGGGAATAATTACCCATCCGGTGTGATATCGTCTTTTGCAGGCAAGGTCAGAGTCCGTCCCAGGGATTTGTCATACCCTTTGCGTGGACGCGTTTACATTGGCTTTTCCGGGTTCAACTGCATTTCTCATGACGTTACGTTGCTCGAACAAGGCACGGACAAGATTCGCGAGACAATTGCTTTCCGTAACGAGACCAACTGGGTAGCCACGTAATGCCATCGATTATCGAAGCCAATGCAGCGAAAGCGGCCGCGCGATTCACCGGCGGTGTCCCGGTTCCGCATCGTGTTAACAATTTCGTACAAGGTAGCCAGCCAAGCGCGTCGTGGGGCAACTACGTTTCTAATTTTGTGAGCAACTTCCGCGTCGAGGGCGGACAGATGGCCTACAACGGGAAGAACGCCACGCTGACCATTCCCAAGCAAAACGCCGGGTTCCAGTGTTCGCGCAATTTGACCACGCTCAGTGTCCTGAATATTTCCGAGGGCTGGGGATATGACGCGGACATTGACGGACCGCCAACGCCGGCATGGAGTCAGGTTAGCGATGGGACGGCGGTTGTGGCGGGGTTCACATCAGGGACGTACTATTGCTACGTCCAATTCAATCAGTCAGGCACTCCGAGGTGGAGTATAACGCGGACAACGGCGGGCGCTGCAAAGCCGGTTGGCACGACTTCGCCCAATATCGATAAATGGATCCTTGCCGAAGTCGTTGCGGTTTCCAATCAGATCACGACAATCAAGCAATGGTGGCAAGGCGGTATGGCCATCTATCAACATAGGCTATGACATGAAATACAAGCTGTGTGGTCTCATCTTCTTTGCGCTGTGCATTGCCTGCATCGCACAGCTTAACGTGCGCAATTTCAACACCAAGAACGACATGGAGATCAACGCGGAGCAGGACGAGGATATCGAGTGGTATCAGGCCGAACAGGTGCAGTATGACATTCACGTCCGCCGGGGCCGCAAGCGGGTGAACATCCCGACGAACGCGGTGCCGATCTGGCGCGTGTGGGCCGCAGCCACGCCGACCACGTTAGTAGTCAACAGCACTGGAACTGTCGTGAACGCGTCCGATGGTCATGTACGCTTTACACTCACGCCGGAAGCCAGCAACGCTTCCACGGGCACATATGTGAGCTTGGCGGACGTGTCTATCGGCTCGACGAATATCGGCGCCATTGCCAGCAGCGCTGCCATCATCCGCTATTCGCCGCGTTCGACCAATGTGGCCTACTCCGGGACCGTGGCGTTGACGGCTCCATTTTATGTTGTGGCCGGCGACACGTTGGAGGGCAACATGAACGCCGGCGGGTACACAATTTCAAACGCGGTCTTCGCCGGGGATGGGTCAAGTTTGACGGGTGTCAGCGCGACAGCAGTCCTCACTCCGTGGACCGGGCAAGTGAACGCGGCTCAATACGCGTTGACCAACTTGGAATCCGTTACGATTGGTTCCAACTCGTTTGAGTACATCGCATCGTCGCCGCTGATCATCCGCGGGCGCGCGTGGACCGGCGCTGTGCTGGCGGCGACCAACGTCATCGACACGGGCGTGCGGGGCACTAAGTACGCGGTCCCGATCATCGTGGGCGAAGATGCCGGGCTGGCGATTATCAGCGAGTACGAGGGCGCGCACGGATCATTCCTAGAACTCATGAACCTCAAGAGCAACACCAGCGAGTTCGGGCATTCGGCATTTCTTCACCTCGCGCAGACCAACAGCACGCACGACGGCCAATTCGCGATAGACGTCAACTCGGCGAATAGCGCGGGGACTTCCATCGTCAACATGCCGTTTTTAATCACGACCTCGCGGCTAGTGCAGATTGGTGGGCCGGGGCGTTCGGTTGGATCTCGTTTAGGGATGGAAGTCTGGGGAACGATGCTGCCGCATAACGCTCGATTTCTTGCGCCAGGCACTACTACTGATAGCTTTCCCGTATTTCCGGATGGCGTTCACATTCACGCCAGTCAAGATGTACAAGTCAACATCGAGGGTTCCGAGGCGGCGTTTATTGTGTCGTCCGATTCGACCGGAACATGGGGCAGTGTAATCGGATTGCGGGATCATAGCGGGACGACACGGAATGACGATTGGTACATCAGCAGAACGAAGTCTGGGGCTGGTGGCGCATCGAATCGTATGTATATCGGCTATACGACCAACACCATCATCCCTGATGTGAACGCGTCAGTAAATGCACACATCATTCTCTATCCGGATTCCCTGACCGAGATGACAAAGCCTCTTTTTCTCGGAACGAACAATATTGGTAGCGTGGGGAATATCGTCACGAGTGGCACGGTGGACGGCAAGGACATCGCGGTTAACGCGGCCATGCTCAACGAGGCGGAGACGATCTCTTCGGACTGGGTGAACACCGCAAACCCGTGGGCGGATAACGAGGTAGCCAACGTCCTCACGCTCACGACCGGATCCGTGATCACGATAACCGGCACGGTGACGGCGACCGCGTTTGCCGGCAGCGGCGCCTCGCTGACCGATCTCCCAGGCGGCAACTGGTGGACCAGCGCGCCGAGCACTGCGATCTCCTTTCCGACCAATGCGCACACGGCGGATTACATCATCAGTTCTCCAGATGGCACGAATTTCAAATGGATCGTCAACACGGCGGCATCGGGCGACCCGGTGGACAGTCGGGCTTCCACGAACGATCATAACTTGGCCGGCAACGACATCACCAACGCGGCGAACATCTACGTCACCAACTGGACCGTGATGACTGGCGGCAGCATCAACGGCGCGGACACGTTCGTCCTCTCAGTCTCGCAACTCCAGGCGCAGGTGATTTCCCCTCCGAGTGGGTCGGATCTCACTTTCGGGGCGACCGGTAGCAACGTGATCTTCGCGGCGAATGCCAGCATGTCGAGCAACCTGACGATCACCGGGACAGCGACAGGCACGACGATCCAGGCGACCAACTTCGTCGGCCTGAGCCAGACCTACGATGCGGACTTTGACAACGTGGTGGATCGGTCCGAGCTGGCGCTTGTTCACGTCAGGAATGTTTCCGGATCCACAATCACCAAGGGCACGCCAGTCACGGCAAAGGATATCACGGGCGATTTTGTTAACGTGATCCCGGCCGACTCTACGGTTGCCACGAACATGCCGGCTATCGGCATTGCCGAGGCGGACATCAATAACAACAACAACGGATACGCAGTGAGCGGTGGATCGTTAGAGACCGTAGATACAAGCCCTTGGGCTATCAGCGATTCATTGTACGTTGCATCCGGATCGCTAACGAACGTTAGGCCGACCGCAGCCGGGACCATCATACAAAAGATGGGAACCGTAATCAGGTCGCATGCTTCGACTGGCCGGATTTTTGTATCTGGCGCTGACAGGGAAAACGATGTGCCCAATACGGTGCTGACGCCGTTGACTATCGACAACAATTTGACGGTGAATAGCAACGTCACCGTGAGCGGGCCGATGACCATCGTGAACACATTGACGGTTCAGGACACGTTGACGAATTCCGTGTTCACCACGACCGGCAGCGCGACCGGTAATCTCCAGGTTGCCATCGGTGACGTTGACAGCGCGGGACCGGGCGGCGGCGGGGTGCGGATCAATATCGTCGAGTCGGCCAATACCGTCACGATCACCAGCGGGCCGCAGGATGCCGCATTGCAGGTCAATGGGACGATCGGCGCGACCGGAGCAGTCGGGATCGACGGCGACCTGACCGCGCTCGTGAAGGTGTTCACCGTTGCCACGAACAAGACATGGCTTGCCTCGGATTTGACTGGCGCCATGATCTTTCTTACCGGCACAACCACGCAGACGCTGGCCAACGTCACCACCGACGGGCACAGCGCGACGTTCCAGACCGTTGGCGCGTTCACCACGACCATCGATCCGAACGCCGCTGATTACATCACGTTGGACGGGACGCAGGGCACGGCCGGGCAGGCGATCGTTTCGCCGGGGACTTCCGGAGATCTGATGACCATCATCAGCAGCGACGGAACAAACTGGATGACGGTTGGGCGGATCGCAACGTGGACGCAGCCATAGGAAGCATTATTCATGAAGACATTATTCATAGCACTCTGGACAATCACGCTGGCGTGGTCCCCACCATCGCTCAACGTTGACGGCACGCTGATCGACGACCTTGCCGGGTTCAACGTCTACCAGGCGACCACGGCCGACTTGGCGGATGCGGCCATGGTCGGCACGCTGACCAATGGCGTCACGCAAGTTCCGAGCCTGGGCCAGTCGTACCAACTGGAGATCACGCCGGGCACGAATGAGGCATGGTTCACGGCGACGGCGTTTGATGTGGGTGGCAACGAATCGCCGATGAGCGAAGCGGTCCACTGGTACGACGCGCCGCCGGGGCCCCCCATCGTCCGAGTCACTATTGCCGTTGCACAATGAAAATGAAGCTCACAATCGCAGGGTTCTTGTTGGTGGTCCTCGGACTGAACTCGCCGCAGGCATTCCGCCTTGTCGGCCGCACGGGGACGCCAGCGGTGGCAGCCGGCGACACCAACGCGCTGGACAAGACGAGTCTTGTGGCGTGGTATGACTTCACCGCGGATGGATTGGATGCGCATACGAGCAGCTTTGATCTGTCCACTAATTCCGCTACGCATGTCACCAATGGCGCAACGATCTATGTGCAGGGCACGTCGGGTTCCCCCGGGACTGGGTATTTCGAGGCGGCGGGGGGATTCGCGGATTTCTGGATGACGAACGATGTAGACAGTGCGTTGATAATGCGATGGCGGGCGCGGACAGGGATTTCCAACGGACAATGGCCTATACAGGGGAAGTCTACGCGATTCGGTATTCGCTACATGACAGCTTCCCCTGGCTTGTGGTCATCTATGGCGGCGATCACTGATCGAGCGGCGCCTCTAGGGGCGACCAACATTTGGTACACTTGTATCGCAAACTATTACGCAGGCGGAACTAATGAATTGTTCGTAGGGTACTCTACGACTGCGCCCGCTAGTGACGGGGTTTCGACAGGTTCTTTTTCAACGGCGGCTGGAAATACTGCATACTTCCCAGGGGATAATTCCGGGCCTCACATTGATGTGGATATCGATTACGCGGCATTTTATTCCCGCGCAATCACCGCCGATGAGATGACTTGGATATGGAATAGCGGCGGGACCCGAACCTATGCGGAGTTGGCGGACTGATGAAACAACCTGTATTATTGGCAGTCGGACTTACAATTTGCACGGTTGCGCTCGCAGTCGGGGCATGGTGGGACACATGGGACCCGGCATCCAGCGGCCTCCGGATTCAAGGGATAGTCGCCGGCGCGCCGGTCGGCGAGGGCGCGATCTCCGCGGTCTCCATCAATTCCGACGGCTGGACCGCTGACGTCACCATCGACGGATTTACGACGAATGCGACCTATGATTTCGGCACGCTGCCCTCCTCGCCGAACATGACGTTCACCGTGACCTCGGAGGGCTACACGTCCGGCGGTGTCCTCTCTACGGTGTCCAGGACCGTCTACGGGACGATCGAAGTCCGCAAGCCATACCCGAACAACGCCGACACTGACGAGACCGTTGTGGCGACGACCAACATGACCGTGCGCGTGGCGCTCTCAGAATTTATCTATGACGACGACACGACCGGGGCCGGCAAGAGTGGGACCGCGCCGACCGTCACCATTGCAGCCGGCTGGGCGACCGATACCGGGGACGCAAGCAACACATCGCAGGCAGTGACGAGCGGGGCGGTGGTCAATAATTCCACGTT
>Ga0224512_10001164_pt1 | contig 26064 bp, 31 predicted proteins | sample SF_May12_sed_USG_4_FD_169103 | JGI IMG/M metagenome (GOLD analysis project Ga0224512, IMG submission 169103) | Sediment microbial communities from San Francisco Bay, California, United States - SF_May12_sed_USGS_13 | ecosystem: Environmental > Aquatic > Marine > Sediment | place: USA... | reverse complement strand
GGCAGCGCTACCACTTCAACACCGAGCGCGTCGGCCTGACGACGAGCTCGGCGCTGCGCGTGTCGAGCGAGTCGGACTGGCTGGCCTCGGTGGGCGGGCGCTTCGGCCGCGCCTGGACCTTCGACACTACCGTGCAGTACAACCCGCGCGATTCGCGGACCGAGGCCTACGGCCTGCAGCTGCGCTACTCCCCCGAGCGCGCCAAGCTGCTGAACCTGAGCTACCGCTACAACCGCGGCGAGGTGCTGCGCCAAGTGGACGTTTCGGGCCAGTGGCCGATTTACGCCGGCTGGTACGCGCTCGGGCGCTACAATTACTCGCTGTACGACCGCCGGCTGCTGGAAGGCCTGGCGGGATTGGAATACAACGGCGGCTGCTGGGTGTTTCGCGCCGTCTACCAGCAGGCGCAGGCGGCCACCGACGTCACGTCCAAGGCGATCCTGTTCCAGCTCGAATTCAACGGCCTCGGCCAGATCGGCTCCAACGATACCTTGACCATGTTCCGGCGCAACGTTCCCGGCTACTCGGTGACCAACCCGCGCGACCAGTCGCTGGTGCCGCCGAGCGCGCAGCGCGCGCTGCCTTTCGAGCAGGCGTTCTGAATGACGCGCCTGCTGGCTCTGCTGCTGCTCGCTGCGGCGCCGCTCGGCGCCGCAGCGCGCGACGCGGCGCCCGTCGACCGCATCGTCGCGGTCGTCAACAAGGACATCATCACGCTCACCGAGCTTGCCGAGCGCACCGAGCAGGCAGAGCGCGAGCTGCGGCGGCGGAGCATCGCCGCGCCGGAGCGCGCCGTGCTCGAGCGCCAGGTGCTGGAGCGCCTGGTGCTGGACAAGGCGCAGCTGCAACTGGCGGCGGATACCGGGATTCGGGTGGACGAGCTGCAGCTCGACCGCGCGGTGCAGCGCGTCGCGCAGAACAACGGCATGGCGCTCGCTGATTTCCGGCGCGCGCTGGAGCGCGACGGCGTGGAATTCGAGCGCTTTCGCAGCGAGCTGCGGCAGCAGATCCTGCTCACGCGCCTGCGCGAGCGCGAGGTGGACGACCGCGTGCAGGTGAGCGAGGCCGAGGTCGACGCCTATCTCGAGGAGCACAAGGCGAGCGCGGCGCACGCCGTCGAATACGAGGTCGCGCATATCCTGGTGCGCGTGCCGGAGCAGGCACGTCCCGAGCAGGTCGAGCAGGCGGGCGCGCGCGCCGCGCAAGTGCGCCTGGAAGCGCAGGCCGGCGCCGACTTCGCGCGCCTCGCGGCGAGCCGCTCCGACGCCGGCGACGCGCTGCAGGGCGGCGCGCTCGGCTGGCGAATGCCGGGCAGGCTGCCCGAGCTGTTTGCCGAAGCGCTGAAGGGCATGCAGCCGGGCGAGGTGAGTGCGGTGCTGCGCAGCCCGGCGGGCTTTCACGTGGTGAAGCTTCTCGGGCGGCGCGGGGCGGGCGCCGCGGCGCCCGTGACGCAGACGCACGCCCGCCACATCCTGGTGAAGACGAACGAGATCGTTTCCGAGGACGACGCGCGCCGGCGCCTGCAGGGCCTGCGCGAGCGCATCGCCGCCGGCGCCGATTTTGCCGAGCTGGCGCGGCTCAATTCCGAGGACGGCACCGCGGCGCGCGGCGGCGACCTCGGCTGGGTCTATGCCGGCGACACGGTGCCGGAGTTCGAGCGCGCCATGAACGCGCTCGCGCCGGGCGAGCTCAGCCAGCCGGTGCGCACGCCGTTCGGCTTTCACCTGATCGAGGTGCTGGAGCGGCGCGCCGCCGACGTCAGCAGCGAACGCCAACGCCTGCTGGCGCGCCAGGCGCTGCGCGAAAGGAAGGCCGACGAGGCGTACCAGGACTGGCTGCGCCAGCTCCGGGACCGCACCTACGTCGAGCTGCGGCTCGACGAGCGCTGAGCGTGGCGACGATCGCGCTCACGTCGGGCGAACCGGCGGGCATCGGCCCGGAGCTGTGCGTCGCGGCGGTGCGCAAGTACCGCGGGGCGCGGTTGATTGCCATCGGCGATCGCGGCCTGCTGCGCGGATGCCCGCATGTCGACCACGTTCCGCTCGCTGCACCGCGCAAGGCCGGCCGGCTCGACCCGGCGAACAGCCGCTACGTGCTTGCGCTTCTCGATCGCGCGGTCGCGGGGTGCCTTGCCGGCGAGTACGACGCCATGGTGACTGCTCCGGTTCACAAGGGCGTGATCAATGACGCCGGCATCGCCTTCACCGGGCACACGGAGTATCTGGCGGCGAAGGCGCGCGCGGGGCACGTGGTGATGATGCTGGTGGGCGGGGGGCTGCGCGTCGCGCTCGCCACCACGCACTTGCCGCTCGCCGAGGTGCCGCGCGCGATCACGCGCGCGGGCTTGGTCGAGACTCTACGGGTGTTGCATGCTGACCTGAGGAAGCGCTTCGGTATCCGGCGACCGCGCATCCTGGTCGCCGGGTTGAATCCCCACAGCGGCGAATCGGGGCACCTCGGCACCGAGGAGCGCGACACGATCGAGCCCGCCATCGCCGAAGCGAGAAAGCTCGGCATCGCCGTGCAGGGGCCGATTCCGGCGGATACGCTGTTCGTGCCGGCGCGCCTCAAGGGTGCCGACTGCGCGCTCGCCCTGTATCACGACCAGGGCCTACCGGTGCTGAAGTACGCGAGCTTCGGCCGCGGCGTGAACGTGACGCTCGGACTGCCGTTCGTGCGCACCTCCGTGGACCATGGCACCGCGCTCGAGATCGCGGGCAAGGGCAAGGCCGACGCCGGCAGCCTCATGGAGGCGCTCAAGCTTGCGCGCAAGCTCGCATCGGCCACGTAAGAGATTCGGCCAGCATTTCCTGCACGATCCCGGGGTGGTGCGGCGCATCATCGAGGCGATCGCGCCGGCCGCGGACGATTTCATCGTCGAGATCGGCCCGGGGGAGGGCGTGCTCACGCGGCCGCTCGCCGAGCGGGCGACGCGCCTGGAGGCCATCGAGAGCGTCCGCGACCTGGCCGCAGCCCTCGCCGCGGAGCGGTTCAAGGTGCACGTCGCGGACGCGCTTGAGTTCGATTTCGGCGCCCTGCCGCCGGGCGTGCGCATCGTCGGCAATCTGCCCTACAACATCTCGACGCCGCTCCTGTTCCACCTCGCCCGGTTCGCCGGCCGCCTGCGCGACCTGCACTTCATGCTGCAGCGGGAAGTCGTCGAGCGCATGGTGGCGCCGCCGTCGACGCCGGCCTATGGGCGGCTGTCCGTGATGTTGCAGGCGCGGTTTCGAATGCAGAAGCTCTTCCGCGTCGCCGCCGGTGCGTTTCGCCCGCCGCCCAGGGTGGAATCGGCGCTGGTCAGGCTGGTGCCGCTCGCCGCGCCCCTGGACCTTGGCGCCGAGCGTTTCGCGGACGTCGTGCGGCAGGCGTTCAGCGCGCGCCGCAAGACGCTGCGCAATGCGCTCGGCCTGGCGGCGGCGGATTTCGTGGCGCTCGGCCTCGACCCGCGGCTGCGGCCGGAGAACCTGTCGCCGGAGGATTATGTGCGGGTTGCGCGGCGCAGCAAATCGTCACTTGGTTGAGCACCGGGATGCGCGCCGGGTACAATCGTCCCGCACCCTGAACGGAGGAGACGAAAATGAAAGCGGGACAAGTGCTCGTGTTGCTCGCAGCCGCCGCGCTGGCGGGATGCCAGTCAATGTCGAACGGCCCGGCGCGCGCGACCGCGGGCCTGGACGCTACGTCGGGCAACAAGACCATGGGTGAGGTGACCTTCGAGCAGGTCGGCGACAAGGTGCGCGTCACCGCTCAGGTCATCGGCCTGAAGCCGAACCAGGAGCACGGCTTTCACATCCATGAAGTGGGCGACTGCAGCTCGGGCGACGCCATGAGCGCCAAGGGCCACTTCAATCCGTACGGCAAGCCGCACGGCCCGCAGGGCAGCGAGCACCACGCGGGCGACATGCCCAACGTCAAGGCTGACGCCAAGGGCCGCGCCCGGCTGGTCGCGGAGCTCGAGGTCGTCACGATGACCTCGGGCCCGGCCAGCATCATCGGCCGCGGCGTGATCGTGCACGCCAATCCGGACGACTACACGACGCAGCCCACCGGCAACGCGGGGGCGCGCTTGGCCTGCGGGGTGATCAAGGCGGGGTGAGCGCCAGCCGGGTAAGGACACGAAAAGGGCGCCTGGCGGCGCCCTTTTTCATTTCTTGTGCTCTATGAACTCGATCTTATAGCCGTCGGGGTCCTCGACGAAGGCGATGACCGTGGTGCCGCCCTTCACCGGGCCGGCCTCGCGCGTCACTTTCCCGCCTTTGGCGCGCACCGCCTCGCAGGTCTTCGCCGCATCGTCGACTTCAAGGGCCACATGCCCGTAGGCGGTGCCCAGGTCGTACTTGTCCACGCCATAGTTGTAGGTCAGCTCGAGGACCGATGCCCGGCTTTCGTCGTCGTAGCCGACGAACGCGAGCGAGTACTTCTGGACGGGACGGTCGGTGGTGCGCAGCACCTTCATCCCCAGAACTTCCGTATAGAACTTGACCGAGCGCTGCATGTCGCCGACGCGCAGCATCGTATGGAGAAGTCTCATGGCCGGACAGTCTACAGCGTCTGCTGCTGGCCTTCGATCCACGCCTCGACCTCGGCGCTGATCTGTTTCGCATCCCGCCCGGTGGTCGGGATCGGCGGCCCGATGCGCACGGTCACCTGCCCGGGGCGCTTGATGAAGGCGTTCCGCGGCCACAGCCGCCCGGCGTTGTGCGCCACGGGCACCACCGGCACGCCGCACTGCGCCGCGAGCCAGGCGCCGCCATGCTGGTAGGCACGCTTCTCGCCGACGCGAACCCGCGTGCCCTCGGGAAAGATCACCACCCAGAAGCCCTGCGCCAGGCGCTCGCGGCCGCGGCGCGCAATGTCCCGGAGGGCCGCACGGCCGTTGGCGCGGTCGATGGCGATCGGGCTCATGAGCGCGAGGCCCCAGCCGAAAAACGGAATCCACAGCAGTTCCTTCTTCAGCACCTGCACGTGGGGCGGGAAGATCTCCTGGAAGGCGAGCGTCTCCCAGGCCGACTGGTGCTTGGCGAGGATCACCGCGGGGTGTGCGGGAAGATGCTCGCGACCCTCCACGCGCCAGCGGATGCCGCAGATGGCGCGCGCCAGCCGTAACATCAGGCGCGCCCAGCCGGAAATGATGCGATAGCGCGTGAGGCGCGGCAGCGGGAAGGTCGCCAGTGCGATGAGCGCATAGGGCGGCGTTACGGCCAGGAGCGCTAGGGCAAACAGCGCCGAGCGCAGCGCCATCATGGCGCCTGCTGCGCCGCGAACGCCACCAGGTCGGGGAAAATCTCGGTGCCGGGCGGCAGGCCGCCGGCGGCGCGCGTCTTCTTGCCCTTGCCGGTGAGCACCAGCACCGGCCGCGCGCCGACCGCCGCCGCCGCCTGCAGGTCGCGCAGCGCGTCGCCCACCACCGGCACGCCCTCAAGGGGCGCGTTCATGCGCCGGCCGATCTCGAGCAGCATCCCGGGCTTGGGCTTGCGGCAATCGCAGGCCGCGTCGTCGGCGTGCGGGCAGAAGAAAATGGCGTCGATGCGCCCGCCCGCCTGGTTCACGGCGTGCTGCATGGCGTCGTGGATCGCGTTCAGGGTGGTCATGTCGAACAGGCCGCGCGCGATGCCCGACTGGTTGGTCGCCACCACCACGCGGTGGCCCGACTGCGTGAGGCGCGCGATCGCTTCGAGGCTGCCCTTGAGCGGCCGCCACTCCGCCGGCGACTTGATGTACTGGTCGCTGTCGTGGTTGATGGTGCCGTCGCGGTCCAACACGACGAGCTTCATGCGAGTCGTCCTGCGGCGAGTTTCATGTGGCCAGCTTGGACAAGTCGGCGATGCGATTCATGGTGGCGTGCAGCCGGCCGAGAAAGCCGATGCGGTTCAGCTTCACGCGCTCGTCCTTGTCCATCACCAGCACCTTGTCGAAGAACGCGTCCACGGGCGACTTGAGGGCGGCCAGCGTCCTGAGCGCCTCGGTGTACTCGCCCGCCTTGTAGGCGCGCTCGAACTCCGGCTGGATCGCGGCGAAGGCGCCTGCCAGCGCCTGCTCCTCGGACTGGCTGAACAGGCCCGGGTCGAAATCGGTCGGCACGTCGCCCGCCTGGCGCAGGATGTTGGCGATCCGCTTGTTGGCCGCGGCCAGGCTCGGCGCCTCCGGCAGTTGGGAAAACGCGCGCACCGCTTCGAGCTGCCGGGGAACCTGGTCGAGGCGCACGAACATGCGCGAGAGCACCGCCTCGATTTCGTGGGCGCCGTAGCCGCGCTCGGCCAGGTAGCCGCGCATGCGCTCGCGAACGAATACTTCCACCTCGTCGTGCGCCTGGCTGATGTCCTTCGGCAGCACGCGATAGGCGGCGCTCACCAGGTCGTGCAGCGACACCGGCAGCGCGCGCTCCACCAGGATGCGGATGACGCCGAGCGCCGCGCGGCGCAGACCGTAGGGGTCCTTCTCGCCCGTCGGCTGCTGGCCGACGCCGAAGAAGCCGGCGAGCAGGTACAGCTTGTCGGCCAGCGCCACGGCGCAGCCCACCATGCTTTGCGGCAGCTGGTCGCCGGCGAAGCGCGGCCGGTAGTGCGCTTCGATCGCCTCGGCGACCTCGGGCGGCTCGCCGTCGTGCAGCGCGTAGTAGCGCCCCATCACGCCCTGCAGCTCGGGGAACTCGCCCACCATGCCGGTGAGCAGATCGGCCTTCGCCAGCTCGGCCGCGCGTTCGGCCGGCCGGTCGTCGGCGCCGAGCGAACGGGCGATGATGCCGGCGAGAATCTTCATGCGCTGCACGCGGTCGAGCTGGCTGCCGAGCTTGTGGTGGAACACCACCCGGGCGAGCTGCGGCACGCGCTCCTCGAGCCGTTGCCTGCGGTCCTGGTCGAAGAAGAAGCGTGCGTCCTCCAGGCGCGGGCGCACCACGCGCTCGTTGCCGCCGACGATCTGGCGCGGGTCGGCCACGCGCATGTTGGAGACGATGAGGAATTTGGGCAGCAGCGCGCCGCGCGCGTCGAACAGCGGGAAGTACTTCTGGTTCTGGCGCATGGTGAGCGTCAGGCACTCGTGCGGGATCGCCAGGTAGGCCTTGTCGAAGGCGCCGACGTAGACGCTCGGTTGCTCCACCAGCGCCGTGACCTCGGCGAGGAGGTCGCGGTACTCGCCGAGCGTGGCGCGCTGGGCGCCGGCCTCGGCCTGCAGCAGCCGTTCGATTTCCAGGCGCCGCGCCTCGAAATCCGCCAGCACCGCGCCTTGCTCGCGCAGCTGCGCCTCGTAGGCGTCGGCGTCGCGCAGCGTGATCCAGCCCTTGGACAGAAAGCGGTGGCCGCGCGTGCGCCGGCCTGCTTCGAGCCCGAGCACGCTGCCCGGCACGACTTTCGCGCCGTGCAGCATCACCAGGGCGTGCACCGGGCGCACGAATTGCGCGTCGCCGTCGCCCCAGCGCATCATTTTGGGGATCGGCAGCGCCGCGAGCGCGGCCGCCACTTTCGGCGCCAGCATGTCGGCGAGCCGGGCGCCCGGGACCGTTCGCTCGACCGCATAGACGAAGCCCCGGGTGGTCTCGGCTTGCGACAGCGCTTCGGGCGCGAGCCCATGCTTGCGCGCGAACCCGGCGACCGCCTCCGGCGGCGCGTTGAGCGAGGGCCCCTGCACCTTCTCGCGCATGTCCGGCGCGACGGCGAGCACGCGCGTGATCGAGACCGCGAGGCGCCGCGGCGTGGCGAAATAGCGCGCGGCGCTGCCCGTGCCGCGCAGGCCGGCGCTCTCGAGGTCGTTGGTGAGGTTGTCGCGGAAGGCGCACGCCAGCGCCTCGAGCGAGGCCGGCGGCAGCTCCTCGGTGAGCAGCTCGACCAGCAGCGTTTCCACGCGCGGCGCGCCGGCGCCGTTCTTCGCCATGGCCTAGGCCCGCGCTTTCCTGCGCCCGGGCAGCGCCTGCAGCTTCATCGGGAAGCCGAGCCGCTCGCGCGACTCGTAGTACGCCTGCGCCACGGCGCGCGCCAGGGCACGCACGCGCGCGATGTAGGCGGCGCGCTCGGTGACCGAAATGGCGCCGCGGGCGTCGAGCAGGTTGAAGGCGTGCGAGCACTTCATCACCATCTCGTAGGCCGGCAGGGTGCACTGCGCTTCGACCAGGCGCTTGGCCTCGGACTCGAAGTCGCCGAAATGCCGGAACAGCATTTCCGCGTTCGACAGCTCGAAGTTGTAGCGCGACTGCTCGACCTCGTTCTGGTGATAGACGTCGCCGTAGCTGACGCCGGGCGTCCAGACCAGGTCGTACACCGAATCCTTGCCCTGCAGGTACATCGCCAGGCGCTCCAGGCCGTAGGTGATCTCGCCGAGCACGGGCTTGCAGGCGAGCGAGCCGACTTCCTGGAAGTAGGTGAACTGCGTGACTTCCATGCCGTCGAGCCACACTTCCCAGCCCAGGCCCCAGGCGCCCAGCGTCGGCGACTCCCAGTCGTCCTCGACGAAGCGGATGTCGTGCTCGGCGGCGTCGATGCCGAGCGCCGCGAGCGAGGCGAGGTAGCGCTCCTGGATGTCCGCGGGCGAGGGCTTCATCACGACCTGGTACTGGTAATAGTGCTGCAGCCGGTTCGGATTCTCGCCATAGCGCCCGTCCTTCGGCCGGCGCGAGGGCTGCACGTAGGCGGCGTTCCAGGGTTCGGGGCCGATCGCGCGCAGGAAGGTCGCGGTGTGGAAAGTGCCCGCGCCCATCTCCATGTCGTAGGGCTGCAGGAGCACGCAGCCCTGGTCGTCCCAGAACTTGGCCAGGCGCTGGATGAGGCTCTGGAACGTGAGCATGTCGGGCGGCATCTTACCGGCTGCGCCGCGGCAGCGCGACGACGGCGAGGACGAGCGCGCACAAGGCGAGCGCGGGCCAGTCGCCGAAGCGCACGTAGGGCGTTGCGCCGGAGTAGCCCTGCACTTCGACGTCGAGCCGGCCCTCGGTGTAGGGCGCGAGCCTGCCGAGGATGCGGCCGTCGCGATCGATGGCTGCCGTGAGGCCGGTGTTGGTTGCCGCGAGGTGCATGCGGCCGGTCTCGAGGGCGCGGGCGCGCGCGATCTGCAGGTGCTGCGCCGGGGCGAGCGAGTCGCCGAACCAGGCGACGTTGGAAACGTTGACCAGCAGCGTCGCCTGCGGCAGCTGGCGGATAAGCTCGGCGCCGTAGGCGTCCTCATAGCAGATGTTGGCGGCGATCCGCTGCCCGGCGACTTCGAGCGGGCGCGCGCGCGCCGGGCCGCGCGAGAAGTCGGCGAGCGGAATGGCGAGCATGCGCACCAGCCAGCCGAAACCCGGCGGCACGAATTCGCCGAACGGCACGAGGTGCGCCTTGTAGTAGAGCTGGCGCGGCGAAACGCCGAGCGAGAGCACGGCGTTGTAGTACTCCCCGGGCGCGATGCGTACGGGCACGCCGAGCAGGAGGTCGCCGCCGTTTCTCTTCGCCGCCGCCTCGAGGCGCGCGAGGTAGGCGGGATCGACGCTGTCCAGCATGCGCGGCAGCGCCGTTTCGGGCAGGACGATGAGCTGCGCGCGGCTCGCCTCGGCCAGCCGCGCGTACGTTTCCAGGGTGCGCGCGTAGCGCTGCGGATCGAACTTCAGCGCCTGCGGGACGTTGCCCTGCAGCACGCTCGCCGCGAACGGCGCCCCCGTCGGCGCGGTCCAGTGCACGTCGCGCAGCAACGCGCCGGTAACGCCGATGACGGCAAACGCCGCGGCGGCGCTCCAGCGCGCCTGGCCGAGCGCCACGCACCACAGCAGCCCGGCGCAGACCGCAACGGCGACCGACGCGCCGTAGACGCCGCCGAGGGGCGAATAGCCGCCAAGCGGCGTGTCGATGACGGCGGTGCCGAGCGTCAGCCAGGGAAAGCCGGTCAAGAGCATCGCGCGCAGGGCTTCCGACAGCGTCCAGCAGGCAGGGATGACGAGCGCGGCGCGCAGCGCCGGCGGGGCGCGCAGCCGCGCCTGCGCCGCGCCGGCGAGCGCGGGGTAGAGCGCGAGCAGCGCGCAGAAGCCGAGCGTGGCAACCGCCGCCAGCGGCGCCGGCATCGCGCCGAAGCGATGCATGCTGACAAACACCCACGACACGCCCGCGAGGAACATGCCCAGGCCGAAGACAAAGCCGATGCCGAACGCCGCGCGCGCGCCGCGCGCCGTGATCCACAGGTGCGTGAGCACCGCCAGCGCCACGAGCGCGAGCGGCAGCAGGTCGAACGGCGAATACGCCAGCACCATCGCCGCGCCGGCGAGGAACGCGACCAGGGACTGTCCCCATTTCTTCGCCCTGCGAGAAATGGGGACTGTCCCTATTTCGGTTTATCGACCAGCAACGTATACACGCGCCGGCTGTCGGCGCGCAGCACCTGGAATTTCAGGCCGTCGACGGCGAGCGTCTCGCCGCGGCGCGGCACGCGGCCGAGTTGCGCGATCACCAGGCCCGCCACCGTGTCGTGCTCCTGGTCGGAAAACTTGGTGCCAAAGGCGGCGTTGAAATCGGCGATCTGCGTCAGCGCCTTGACGCGGTAACGGCCGCTCGATTCGAGCAGGATATTGTCGCTCGCCTCGTCGAAGTCGTACTCGTCCTCGATTTCGCCGACGATCTGCTCGAGCACGTCTTCGATGGTGACCAGCCCCGCGACGCCGCCGTATTCGTCGGCGACGATCGCCATGTGGTTGCGGCTGGCGCGGAATTCGCGCAGCAGCACGTTCAGGCGCTTTGATTCGGGCACGAACACCGCCGGACGCAGCATCTCGCGCACGTTGAACTCCTCCTCGCCGGCGTAGTGCCGCAGCAGGTCCTTGGCGAGCAGGATGCCGATGACGTCGTCGCGGTTCTGGTCGATCACCGGGAAGCGCGAGTGCGCCGTGGAGATGACCTGCGGGATGAACTCCTCGACCTTCTGGTGGATGTCGATGACGTCCATCTGCGTGCGCGGGATCATGATGTCGCGCACCGGCATCTCCGAGACGGTGAGCGCGCCCTCGATCATGGTGAGCGCGTCGGCGTCGAGCAGGTTCCTCTGGTAGGCCGACCTGAGCAGCGCCAGCAGCTGCGCGCGGTCCTCGGGCTCGCGCAGGATGAGCGAGGACAGGCGCTCGAGCAGGCTGGGGCGGGAAGGCTCGTTCATGCGGAACGGCTCATTCTACCGTGTAGGGATTGCCGAATCCGAGGCGGCGCAGGACGGCGATCTCGGCGCGCTCCATGCGCCGCGCCGCGGCGGCGCGCGCGTGGTCGCGGCCGCGCAGGTGCAGCATGCCGTGCACCACGAGGTGCGCGTAGTGCGCGGCGAGCGTCTTGCCCTGGGCGCGCGCCTCGCGGGCGATGACGGGGTGGCACAGGACGATGTCGCCGTGCAGGGCCGAATAGGAAAAGGACAGCACGTTGGTGGCGTAGTCGCGCCTGCGGAACGTGCGGTTAAGCAGCCTTGCCTCGGCGGCGCCGACGACGCGCACAGTGACCGCGGCACCGGGGCGCGCGGCGGCGAGCGCGAAGGCGCGCAGGCGCGCTGCCGCGGGCGCGCCGCGCACCACGCGCTGCACGGCGACCCTACTTGGTCGGCGGCGTTTGCGCGTGCTTCTCGTACGCATCGATGATGCGCGCCACCAGCGGGTGGCGCACGACGTCCGCGGCGCTGAAGTCGGTGAAGGCGATGCCGCGCACCTCGGCGAGGATGCGCCGCGCTTCCACCAGGCCGCTTTTCTGCCCGCGCCCGAGGTCGATCTGCGTGACGTCGCCGTTCACCACCGCCTTGGCGCGAAGCCGATGCGCGTCAGGAACATCTTCATCTGCTCGGGCGTGGTGTTCTGCGCCTCGTCGAGGATGACGAAGGCGTGGTTGAGCGTGCGGCCGCGCATGTAGGCGAGCGGCGCGAGCTCGATCGTGCCGCGCTCGAGGAGCTTGCCCACCTTGTCGAAGCCCATCAGGTCGTAGAGCGCGTCGTACAGCGGCCGCAGGTACGGGTCGACCTTCTGCGCCAGGTCCCCGGGCAGGAAGCCGAGGCGCTCGCCGGCCTCGACCGCGGGCCGCACCAGCACGATGCGCTTCACCTTGTCGCGCTCCAGCGCATCCACGGCGCAGGCCACCGCCAGGTAGGTCTTACCGGTGCCCGCCGGGCCGACGCCGAAGGTGATGTCGTGCGCGAGGATCTGCTCGAGGTACTGCACCTGGCGCGGCGTGCGACCGTGCAGGTCGGCGCGGCGCGTAAGCAGCGCCGGCCCGGCTTCTGGCGGCTCGGGCGGCTTGCCCTGCGCCAGCTCGGTGAGGCCGAGCTGCACGTCGTCCAGGCTCAGCTCGTCCACGGCCTTGTCGTAGAAGTGCTCGAGCGCGCGCGCCGCGCGCTCGGCCTGCTGCGGCTGGCCGCGCACCGTGAAGCGGGCGCCGCGCCGCGCGATCGAGACATCGAGCGCCGATTCGATCTGCCGCAGGTTGGCGTCGAGCGCGCCGCACAGGCGCGCCAGACGCAGATTGTCCACCGGGTCGAGGCGAATTTCGACCGGCTTGCTAGGCATCCAGAAGCTCGCCGCGCAGCGAGTGCGCGAGCGCCGCCGTGATGCGCACGTCGGCAAAGCGCCCGGCGAGCGCCGCGGCGCCGCGGAAGTTGACCACGCGATTGTTGCCGGTGCGCCCGGCGAGCTCGCCGGCGTCCTTGCGCGAGGGGCCTTCGACGAGCACGCGCTCGACGCGGTCGAGCATCGATTCGCTCATGGCGTGCGCCTGCGCATCGAGCAGCGCCTGCAGGCGCTGCAGGCGCTCGTGCTTTTCCTCGCGCGGCGTGGCGTCGGCAAGCTCCGCCGCCGGGGTGCCCGGGCGCGGGCTGTAGAGGAACGAGAACGAGCCGTCGAACTCGAGGTCGCGCGCGAGCGCCAGCGTGGCGGCGAAATCGGCCTCGGATTCGCCCGGGAAACCGACGATGAAGTCGGAGGTCAGGCTAACGTCGGGCCGCGCCTTGCGCAGCCGGCGCACGATCGAGCGGTATTCGAGCACGGTGTAGCCGCGTTTCATGGCGGCGAGTACGCGGTCGGCGCCCGATTGCACGGGCAGGTGCACGTGCGGCGCGAGCAGCGGCAGCTCGGCGTGGGCGTCGATCAGGCGCTGCGTGAACTCGCGCGGGTGCGAGGTGGTGTAGCGCAGGCGCTCGAGGCCTTCGATCTCCGCCAAGTAGCGCAGCAGCTCGGCAAGATCCGCCGGCGCGCCGCCGATGTCGCCGCGCCAGGCATTGACGTTCTGGCCGAGGAGCGTCACTTCGCGCACGCCCCGCTCGACGAGCGCGGCGACTTCGCCCACCACGTCGGCGAACGGCCGCGACACCTCCTCGCCGCGCGTGTAGGGCACGACGCAGAAGCTGCAGTACTTGCTGCAGCCCTCCATGATGGAGACGAAGGCGCTGGCGCCGGCGACGCGCGGCGCCGGCAGGCGGTCGAACTTCTCGATCTCCGGGAAGCTGACGTCGACCTGCGCTTCGCCGCTCGTGCGCCGGCGCGCGAGCAGCTCGGGCAGCCGGTGCAGCGTCTGCGGGCCGAATACCACATCGACGAAAGGCGCGCGCGCGATGATGCCGGCGCCTTCCTGGCTGGCGACGCAGCCGCCGACGGCGATCATCAGGCGCGGGTTGTCGCGCTTGAGATGCCGGACGCGCCCAAGATCGGCGAACACCTTCTCCTGCGCCTTCTCGCGCACCGAGCAGGTATTGAAGACGATGACGTCGGCCTCGTCCGGGCGCGCCGTCGGCGCGAGGCCTTCGGCGTCCGCGAGCACGCCGGAAATCATGGCCGAGTCGACCTCGTTCATCTGGCAGCCGTAGGTGCGAAGGAAAAGCTTGCCGCTCATTGTCCGGCCTCGTGCGTCGTCAGGATCCAGACGGCGGACACCTCGCCCCGCGCGTTGAGCGTGTATTTCACTACGCTGCCCGCGGGGATCGCCGCCGGCACCAGGATGCGGTTATATGCATCGCGCACCTGCGCGCCGCGGGCAAGGCGCGCCAGCTTGCCGTCGATCTGCACGATCATTTCCTGCAGGTGGCGGATCTGGCCGCGCTGGGCGTCCGCCGGCAGCGTGCGCAGCTGCGCCTGCGCCAGGCTGGCGAAGCAGAGGATCAAGGCGGCGGCCAGCGAGCGCGTCATCGGTGCTCGGCGCGAGAAAGGAAGTGGTGGCGAATCAGGGACTCGAACCCCGGACACACGGATTATGATTCCGCTGCTCTAACCAGCTGAGCTAATTCGCCACGCATGGCGGATTTTAATCCAGAATGCGCGCATGGATGTTGACGTAGCTATCGTCGGCGCGGGGCTCGCGGGCACAGCGCTCGCGCGCGCCGCTCGCGGCCTGACGGTGGCGCTGGTGGCGGAGGAGGGCGCGCGGCTGGCGCCGGCCGCGCAAGCGTTCGATGCACGCGTGTACGCGATCACGCCCGGCAACGCCGCCTTTCTGGCCGGGCTCGGGGTTTGGCAACGGCTTGCGCCGGAGCGCGTGACGGCGGTGCGCGCCATGCGCGTGTTCGGCGACGCTCATTCGGCGCTCGAATTCGACGCCTATCGCGCCGGCGTCTCCGAACTGGCGTGGATCGTGGAGGACGGCGTGCTGCAGGCGGCGCTGTGGGAAGCGCTCGCTGCCGCCGAAGGCGTCAGCGTGCTCGCCGCGGAGCGCCTGGAGCACCTGCAAGTCGACGTGGACGGCGCGCGGCTGCAGCTGCGCGGCGGGCGCACGCTGAGTGCGCGTCTCGTCGTCGGCGCCGACGGCGCGCAATCGGTCGTGCGCGAACAGGCCGGAATTGCAGTGATCGACGCGGCCTATCCGCAGCGCGCCGTGGTCGCCAATTTCGCTTGCGAGCGCGCGCATCGCCATGTCGCCTATCAATGGTTCCAGGGCGGCCCGGTGCTGGCGCTCCTGCCGCTGCCGGCAAACCACGTCTCGATGGTCTGGTCGACGAGCGAGGAACAGTCCGCGCGGTTGCTGGCACTTGAGCCCGCCGAGTTGTGCCGCACGGTCGAGGCGGCGAGCGGACAGGTGCTGGGCGAGCTTGGGCTGGCGACGCCGCCCCGCGCCTTTCCCCTGCGCCGGCTCGCAGCGCGGCGCATGGTCGCGCCCCGCGTCGCGCTCGCCGGCGACGCCGCGCATGTCCTGCACCCGCTCGCCGGCCAGGGGGCGAACCTCGGCCTGCAGGACGCGCGCCGGCTCGCCGCCGTGCTCGCCGCGCGCGAGCCTGGGCGCGATCCCGGCGACTTGCAGCTTCTGCGCCGCTACGAGAGAGCGCGCGCGGGCGACGTCGGCGTGATGGACGCGACGGTGCACGGGCTGTACCGGCTGTTCCGGGCGCAGGCGCGCTCGTGTGCACTTGCGCGCAACGCCGGATTGAACCTGACCGAGCATGTGCCGGTCATAAAGAATCTCCTCATACGGCAGGCAATGGCGTGAAGAAAATTCTCATGGCAGGAGCGGTGGCGCTGCTCGCCGCAACGAATGCATTCGCCGACGAGGCGAAGATCCGCCGCGTGGTCGAAGCGGCGCTCGGCGGCGTGCAGGTCGAGAACGTGCGGCCCTCGCCGGTGCCGGGGTTCTACGAGGTGCACTTCCAGTCGCGCAGCGGTCCGCAGATCATCTATACGGATGCCGAGGCGAACTACATTTTCCAGGGCAACATCTACGACACGCGCAGCAAGCAGAATCTGACCGAGGAGCGGCTGAACAAGCTCTCGGCGATCCGCTTCGAGTCGCTGCCGCTGGAACTGGCGGTGAAAGTCCAGCGCGGCAACGGCAAGCGCGTGCTGGCGATTTTTGCCGATCCGTATTGCCCCGCCTGCCGCCAGTTCGAGCAGGCGCTGGCGCAGATCGACGACATTGCGATCTACTACTTCATGTACCCGGTGATCCGCCCCGAGCTCGCGGATCACTCCAGGGCGGTGTGGTGCTCGCCGGATCGCGCCAAGACGTGGCTCGCGCTCGCCGCGCGCGCCAAGGCCGAGGTGCCCAAGGGCAAGACCGACTGCGACGCGCCGATCGAGCGCGTGCTCGAGTTGGGCCGGTCGCTCGGCGTGAATTCGACGCCGACGCTGTTCTTCACCACGGGCGAGCGCGTGCGCGGCGGCTTGCAGGTCGCGGACCTGCGCGCGAGGCTCGACGAAGCCGCGCGCACCGCGCCGGCGAAGCAGGCGCGCTAGGGCAGCGGGCGCGGCAGCGTCGCGCCGCGCGGCCAGAGCACCCACAGGCGCCCCGGCTGGCGCATGCGGCCGGCGAGCGCGCCGGCTTCCGCGCCCGAGCCCCAGAAGAAATCCGCGCGCACCGCGCCGCGGATGGCGCCGCCGGTATCCTGGGCCATCACCAGCCGCTCGAGCGGCTGCGGCGACAGCGGATAGGTGGTGGCGAGGAATAGCGGGGCGCCGAGCGGCACGAACTTCGGGTCCACCGCGATGCTGTAGCCGGCCTCGAGCGGTACGCCGAGCGCGCCGATCGGGCCCTCCAGCGCCGGCAGCTCGCGGAAAAAAACGTAGCTGGCGTTCTGGTTGAGCGCGTCCTGCAGGCGCTGCGGGTTGGCGGCCGCCCAGGCCTTGATGCCCTGCATGGACGCCTGCTCGAGGGTGAGCGCGCCGTTGTCGACGAGGTAGCGCCCCAGCGAGCGGTAGGGATGGCCGTTCTGCTCGGCGAAGCCGACGCGGATGCGCTCGCCGGATTCGAGCTGGATCTGCCCCGAGCCCTGGATCTGCAGGAAGAAAAGCTCCACCGGGTCGGCGACCCAGGCGATCACCGGGGCATTGAAGGACCCGTTGCGCGTGGCGATCTCGCCGCGCGAATAATAGGGCTGCAGCTTTCGGCCGTTGAGCCGGCCGCGCAGGCGCATGCCGCGCAGCTCGGGGTATTGCTCGGCGAGGTCGACCACCACCAGATCCTCGGGCGGGCCGTAGACCGGCTGCGTGTAGCGCGCGCTGCGGCTGCGGCTGCCCTCGAGTACCGGCTCGTAGTAGCCCGTGATCGTGCCTTCGACGGCGCCGTCGGGCGCGACGATGGCGTAGGCCACAAATGAGCCCTCGAAGAATGCGCGCGCCGCGGCGTCGTCGCCCGCGGGCAGCGATTTCGCCGCTTCGCACAGGCCCTGCATGGCCTGCACGATCGAGGCGCGCATGCAGCCGGCGATGAACGCGCGCATGCCCGCGGCGAGCGGCGCCGTGCCCCAGCCCGGGAGCGCGGAATACTCCGCGGGCTCGTAGCGCGCGTCGACCACGGGCTTGGGCGGTGGCGGGCACAGACAGGGCGGCGGCGTGGCGCAGCCCGCGGCCAGTAGAATCGGCAGCCCTACTGCGAGGGCGCGAAAAACCATGTGGGTCGTGATCCTGGAAATGCTGGCGGCGCTGGCTTTGCTGGTGCTCATCGTCTGGTGGAGCTGGCCGAAGAAGCCGAAGGACGATGCGTGAGGCTCAGTGCAACACCCGCGGCACCGACAGCGTGAACTCCGGAATCGGCGCCTCGAAGCGCGTGCCGTCCTCGGCCACCATCTGGTAGGCGCCGCGCATCGTGCCGACCGGCGTGGCGATCGCCGTGCCGCTGGTGTACTCGAAGCTCTCGCCGGGCTTCAACATCGGCTGCGCGCCGACCACGCCCAGGCCGCGCACCTCCTGCACCAGCCCCTGCGCGTCGGTGATGATCCAGTGCCGGCTGATGAGCTGCGCGGCGACGCTGCCTGCGTTGCGGATGGTGATGGTGTAGGCGAATACGTAACGGCCGGCGCTCTCGTCGGACTGCTCGGCGAGATACCGGGTCGCCGCGCCCACGGCGACTTCGTAACGCTTCTCCTGACCCATGCGCCCATTGTAAACTCGCGCCGCCATGACATTCCGCATCGCGCCCAGCATCCTGTCCGCGGATTTCGCCAGACTGGGGGATGAAGCGCGCGCGGTGGAGGCGGCGGGCGCCGATCTGCTGCACTTCGACGTCATGGACAACCACTACGTCCCGAACCTCACGATCGGGCCGCTGGTGTGCGCCGCGCTCAAGCCCCATGTGCGCCTGCCGATCGACGTCCACCTGATGGTGAAGCCGGTGGACCGCATCGTTCCCGAGTTCGCCAAGGCGGGGGCGAGCATCATCAGCTTCCACCCCGAAGCTTCCGAGCACGTCGATCGCACCATCGGCCTGATCAAGGAGCTGGGCTGCCGGGTAGGCCTCGTTCTGAACCCGGCGACGCCGCTTGCCTGCCTCGAGCAGACGCTGGAAAAGCTCGACCTGGTGCTCCTCATGTCGGTCAACCCGGGTTTCGGCGGCCAGCAGTTCATCCGCAGCGTGCTGCCGAAGATCGCCGAAGTGCGCAAGCGCATCGACCGGCTCGGGCGCGACATCTGGCTGGAGGTGGACGGCGGCGTGAAGGCGGACAACATCGCCGAGATCGCGGCCGCGGGTGCGGACACCTTCGTCGCCGGCTCGGCCATCTTCGGCTCGAAGGACTACGCCGCGACCATCCGCGAGATGCGCCGGCGCGTCGACGCTGGTATAGTGCATACGCCGTGACCCAAGCCAACTTTCTCCGCTGGCAATCCTGGCGCCCCTGGCGCCGCTAGCACCCCACGCGTCCCGCGCGGCTCGGCGACGCGTCACCCCCAAGGCCGCAGCGCAGTTCCCCTGAAGTGAGTTGCAGCGGAGAGATTCATGACCGAGCTCGAATTCCAGCGGCTCGCGCAACAAGGCTACACCCGCATCCCGGTGCTCGCCGAGGCGCGCGCCGACCTCTATACGCCGCTCGCGGTGTACCTGAAGCTCGCGGGCGGACCCTACAGCTATTTGCTCGAATCCGTGGTCGGTGGCGAGCGTTTCGGGCGCTATTCGTTCATCGGCCTGCCCTGCGCCGAGCGTATCGAGGCGCGTGGCACGAGCATTCGGCGCCTGCTGCGCGATGCGCGCGGCGCGGACGTATGCCTCGAGGAGGCGCAGGGCGATCCCCTGGAATTCGTGCGCGGTTACCTCAAGCGCCACCGCGTCGCCCCCGCGCCGGGAACGCTGAAATTTCCCGGCGGCCTGGCCGGCTACTTCGGCTACGAATGCGTGCGGCACATCGAGCCGCGCGCTCTGGGCGCCGCCAAGCCCGATGCGCTGGGTACGCCCGACATGCTGCTGCTCGTGTCCGACGAGCTGGCGGTGGTGGACAACGTCATGGGCAGACTGCACCTCGTGGTGTACGCCGATCCGCGCCAGCCCGGGGCCTGGCGCACCGCCAGCGAGCGCCTCGAGCGCCTGCGCGCGCGTCTCGCCGTGCCGTTGCCCGAGCACGTGGTGCTCGCGCAGCCGCGCGCGGCGGGCGATCCCGCGCCCCTCAGCCGCTCGGTCACGGAGGAGCAATTCCTTGCCGCGGTGCAGCGCTCCAAGGACTATATCTTTGCCGGCGATTGCATGCAGGTGCAGATCTCGCAGCGCACGTCGCGCGATTTCGGCGCGCCGCCGATCTCGCTGTACCGCGCGCTGCGCAGCCTCAATCCCTCGCCCTACATGTTCTACTTCGATTTCGGCGACCACCACGTGATCGGCGCCTCGCCGGAGATCATGGTGCGCGTCGCCGGCGACCGGATTACCCTGCGGCCGATCGCCGGCACGCGGCCGCGCGGCGCGACGCCGGAGGACGACGCGCGCATCGCCGCGGAGCTGCTCGCCGACCCCAAGGAGCGCGCCGAGCACGTCATGCTGATCGACCTCGGCCGCAATGACGTCGGCCGCGTCGCCGCCATCGGCAGCGTGCAGGTCACGGACCAGATGGTCGTCGAGCGCTATTCGCACGTCATGCACATCGTCTCCAACGTCGAAGGTCGATGCGCGCCGGGGATCGACGCGATCGACGTCTTCAAGGCCAGCTTTCCGGCGGGCACCGTCACCGGCGCCCCCAAGGTGCGCGCCATGCAGATCATCGACGAGCTCGAGCCCGTGAAGCGCGGCGTGTACAGCGGGGCGGTCGGCTACCTGGGCTTCAATGGCGACATGGACGTGGCGATTGCCATCCGCACTGCAGTCGTCAAGGACGGCAAGCTGCACGTACAGGCGGCCGCCGGCATCGTCGCCGACTCCGATCCGCAGTCCGAGTGGCAGGAAACGCAGCACAAGGCGCGCGCGATCCTGCGCGCCGCCGAGCTCGCGGCGGCCGAGACGCCATGATTCTCGTCCTCGACAATTACGATTCGTTCACCTACAACCTCGTGCAGTACCTCGGGGAGCTCGGTGCCGAGGTCAAGGTGGTACGCAACGACGAGCTGAGCGTGGCTGAAGTCGAGGCCCTGTCGCCTGAGCGCATCGTCATCTCACCTGGGCCGTGCACGCCGAACGAGGCGGGCATTTCGCTCGAACTCGTTGCGCGCCTGGCGGGCACGGTGCCGATCCTGGGCGTGTGCCTGGGCCACCAGGCGATCGGCCAGGCCTTTGGCGGCAAGGTGGTGCGCGCGCAGCAGGTGATGCACGGCAAGGTCTCGCGCATCCGTCACGACGGCCGCGGCGTATTTGCCGGCGTGCCCGACGAATTCGTCGCCACCCGCTACCACTCGCTGGTGGTCGAGCGCTCGACGCTTCCCGCGGCATTGACGGTGACTGCGCAGTCCGAGGACGGCGAGATCATGGGGCTGCGGCACCGCAGCCTCGCGGTGGAGGGCGTGCAATTCCATCCGGAGGCCCTGCTCACCGAGCACGGCCACCGCATGCTGGAGAATTTCCTCAAGGGAGGCTAAGCCATGAAGCAGATCACGGTCGCGGAGGCGATCCAGAGAACGGTGGAGCACCGCGAGGTGTTCCATGACGAAATGCTGCACGTCATGCGCCAGATCATGCGCGGCGAGCTGACGCCGGCGCAGATCGCCGGCTTCGTCGTCGGCCTGCGCGTGAAAAAGGAGACCATCGGCGAGATCGCCGCGGCGGCGCAGGTGATGCGCGAGTTCGCCACCATGGTGAAAGTGGCCGATGCGCGCCACCTCGTCGACACCTGCGGCACGGGCGGCGACGCCGCGCACACGTTCAATGTCTCCACCGCCTCGGCGTTCGTCGCCGCGGCCGCGGGCGCGCGCGTCGCCAAGCACATGGGGCGCTCGGTGTCCTCGGCCTCCGGCAGCGCCGAGGTGCTGGAGGCGCTCGGCGCCAGCATCGCGCTGACGCCCGAACAGACCGGCCAGGCGATCAATACGCTCGGTCTGGGCTTCATGTTCGCGCCGTCGCACCACGCGGCGATGAAGTACGCGGCGCCGGTGAGAAAAGACCTGGGCGTGCGCACGATCTTCAACATCCTCGGGCCGCTGACCAATCCCGCGGGCGCTGCCAACCAGGTCATGGGCGTATTCCACCCCGACCTCGTCGGCATCCAGGTTCGCGTGCTGCAGCGCCTCGGCTCCAAGCACGTCATGACCGTCTATGGCCTGGAGGGGCTGGATGAGATCTCGATTTCCGGCGAGACCCTGGTGGGCGAGCTGATCGACGGCGAGATCCGCGAGTACACGGTCCACCCGCAGCACTTCGGCATCGAGCTCTGCGACCGGCGCGCCATCCAGGTGAACACGGTGGACGAATCGAAGCAGATGATCCTCGCGGTCCTCGAAGGCCAGCCTGGGCCGGCGCTCAACATCGTGCTGCTCAATGCCGGCGCCGCGATCTACGTGGCGGGTGTGGCCGATTCACTCCAGGCTGGAATCGACCGCGCGCGCCGCGCCATCGCCAAGGGCGAAGCGCGGCAAAAGCTCGATGAGTTCGTGGCGTTCTCCAGGAAGGTTGCGGCGAAGGGCTGACGCGGGCGCTGCTACAATTCGGCGGTGCGTTATTCGCTCCTCATCGAACCGGTGCGCGAAGCGGGTTTCCCCCCCGGGTATTACTACGCCCACGTGCCGGCTCTTGACCTCACCACTCACGGCGAGGGCATCGAGGGGGCCAAGGCGGCGGCGCAGGACCTGATCCGCCTCTGGGTCGAGGAAAAGCGCGCACGCGGCGAGCCCGTTCCACGCGAGGCCGACAGTTACTTCGCGCAGATCGAGATCGACGATGCCCTACTCGGCGCGTGAGGTCCTCGCCAGGCTGCGGCGGGCCGGATTCGAGGAAGTCAGACAGAGCGGATCGCACAAAGTCTTGCGGCATGCGGACGGCCGCCAGACCTACGTGGCGATGCATAGCAGAGACGTCCCCGAGGGAACGTTCCGGAAGATTCTGAAACAGGCGGGCCTGACGCTCGAGCAGTTCAGGAATCTCTGAGGTGTCCGATATCCTGGCCCGCATTCTCGACACCAAGCGCGCCGAGATCCGCGCCGCGCGGTCTGCCGTGCCGCTCGCGGAATTGCAGCGTCGCGCGCGCGCCGTGCCGCCGGTACGGGATTTCGCAGCCGCGCTGCGCGCGAAGATCAGCGCCGGCCTGCCGGCGGTGATCGCCGAATCGAAGCGCGCCAGTCCCTCCAAGGGGCTGTTGCGCGAAAGCTACGATCCGGCGGCGATCGCGCGCAGCTACGAGCGCGGCGGCGCCGCCTGCCTATCCGTGCTCACCGATCGCGAATACTTCCAGGGCGCGCCGGAGCACCTTGTCGCCGCGCGCGACGCCTGCGCATTGCCGGTGCTGCGCAAGGATTTCATGATCGACGCTTATCAAGTGGTCGAGGCGCGCGCCATGGGCGCGGACTGCATCCTGTTGATCGCCGCCGCGCTCGATCTGCCGGTGATGCAGGAGCTCGAAGCGACCGCGCTTGGACTTGGCATGGCGGTGCTGGTCGAGGTGCACGACGGCGCGGAACTCGAGCGCGCGTTGCAGCTGCGCACGCCGCTCGTTGGCATCAACAATCGCGATCTGCGGACGTTCGAAACGCGGCTCGACACGACGCTGCAATTGCTTGCGCGCGTACCCGCGGAGCGCATCGTCGTTTCGGAAAGCGGGATAACGACGCCAGACGACGTGCAAAAGCTCTCGAGGCAAGGGGTTCACGCGTTCCTGGTCGGCGAGGCGTTCATGCGTGCCGCCGACCCTGGGCATGCCCTCGCAAAGCTGATAAATTAGATCACAAGCTATTGATTATTAGCGTTTTTACTAACTTCAAGCATCTGTTGCGTTCTCGCAACACAATTGCCGCCTTAGCAGGCAGAATCGCACGCTAGCGTTGCTCGCGCGCAGTGGCGCGGGAGACAATCCGAACAACTTCTCACGTGAGGGGTTGAACGCGGGGGGACGCTAGTACCCCGTCTTTTCCAACTAGTCGGGAGATTTTCCAAATGCAAAAGAAACTTTTAACCATGGCGGTTGCCGGCGCGCTGGCCGCACCCCTCGCCGCGTTCGCGCAGGTGACGGTGTACGGCTCGATCGACACCGGCATCCGCAGTCAAAGCAAGGTTTTTACGGGCGTCGGCACTGAGACCGGCAGCGTATTGTCGGTGGAACCCCAAGGCAAGAAGAGCAACCGCTTGGGCTTCAAGGGCTCGGACGACCTGGGCGACGGCCTGATGGCCAACTTCACCATGGAAGGTGCTTTCGCTTCCGACACGGGAGCCACGCCCTGGACCACCGCCCGCAAGACGATCGTTGGGCTATCGAAGGGTGGAAACAGCGTCGATCTCGGCAGGGACTACACCCTGGCCTTTGATACGCACGGCATCTGGGATCCGATGGGCCATGACTATGGCACCTCGGTCACGGGGCAAGGCACTGGCGTGGCGGGGACCCGGTTCGACAACTCGATCAAGGCAAAATTCCGCTTCGGTACGGGTGGAATTGGCGTGCAGTACGCTCCGGGCGAGCAAGCAGGCTCGGGTAGCGCAGGCACGGCGACAGCCTTTGCCGGTGACTTCACGTTCGGTCCCGTGCTGGTTGGCGCCTCGTTCACGACCCAGAAAAATACGGCCGCGACACCAGTGGATACGAAAACCACGAACTTCGGTGCGGCCTGGACGATGGGCGCGTTCGTGTTCCGTGGCGGCATCAGCAAAGAAGACGTCGACGCCGGCAACGAGACGCAGCAGATCGCGCTGGGGGTGCAGTACGCAATGTCGCCGACGCTCAACGGCCGCTTGGGCTACTACAGCAATACGGTAGATAGCAACGCGGGCCTCGAACTAGGCACGGCCAAGACCTTCGTCGCGACCCTCGAGTACACCATGTCGAAGCGCACGCTTGCCTATCTCGCGGTGGACCGCAGGACCCTGGAGGGCAACCAGATCACCACTCTTGACGACGGCGCGACCGGTATCGGCGTGGGAATCTCGCACGTCTTCTAAGCGCAGGCTTTTCGACACACAGCAGCGTTTTGAACTTGAAAGCCGCCCTTCGGGGCGGCTTTTTTTTGTCCCTGCGCCTTAGGTAAGATGACGCCATGACACACCGCTTTCACAACCAGCAGTCCTGGCTTGTCCTGGCTGCATTGACCGCCATACTGGGCGGCTGCGCCATCGACCGCCCGCGCCCGACGCAGCAGACCGAGTTCCAGGTGCCGCCCGAGTCCGTGCCGCAGCTCGGCCTGTGCCGCATCTGGTACGCGGACCTGCCGCCCGAATGGCAGCCGCCGGCGATGCCCTGCGCGCGCGCCCACACCCTCGCCGAGAAGCACGGCGGGCGCGTCATCAAAGCGATATCGCCGAAGTCGTTCCAGGATGGACGCACGCTCAGCATGGACTACGGCCCAAGCGAGTTCGCCGGGATTGCTCCGGAGCAGCTGCCGCCGCCCGGCTACTGCCGGCCCTGGTACGAGCGCCTGCCGGCGGAACAGCAGCCGGCGCCGATGACTTGCGCGCGCGCAGAGCAGCTGGTGAAAAAGAACGGCGGCCGCGTGCTGTACATGCCGGGACTGGAGCTGAAATGAAACCGCTCAAGGATGTCCTCGACCAGGCCATCGTCGAATTCGACCGCGCCTTGCGCGCCGTCGCCGGCGTGCATCACGCCGAGCGGCCATCGCCCGCGAGCGACGTCGCCGAAGGCGATCTGGACGAAGCAGGGCGGGCGCATTCGGCGGCGCTGATGCGCGTCAACCACGTCGGCGAGGTCTGCGCGCAGGCGCTGTACCAGGGGCAGGCCATGACCGCGCGCGATGCACACACCCAGGCGTCGCTGCAGCATGCCGCGCGCGAGGAGGCCGATCACCTCGCCTGGAGCGCGGAGCGCATCCGTGAGCTCGGTGGGCGGCCGAGCCTGCTCAACCCCCTCTGGTACGCAGGCTCGCTCGCCCTCGGGATCGGCGCCGGGCTGCTGGGCAATCGCTGGAACCTCGCGTTTCTCGCCGAAACCGAGCGGCAGGTCGAGGAGCACCTGAGCGGCCACCTGCAGCAGCTGGCGGCGGAAGACGCGCCCACGCGCGCAGTCGTCGAAGCCATGCGTGACGATGAGGCCCGGCATCGGCAGAGCGCCGTGGCGCTGGGTGCCGCCGAGTTGCCGGCCGGCGCCAAGCGGGTGATGCGCGCGATGGCCAAAGCCATGACCAGCATCGCTTACCGCATCTGATTCTCTGCCGCTTCAGTCCTCCGCGATCTCGAAATCGCGGCTGATCTCCGCGGTCTTCGCCAGCATGGCGGTGGCCGAGCAGTATTTTTCGTGCGACAGCCGGATCGCCTGCTCGACGACATTGCGCTTCAGGTTGCGGCCGCGCACCCGGAAATGCGTGTGGATGCGGGTGAAAACCTTGGGGTCGGTCGCAGCGCGCGTGGCCTCGAGGCGGACTTCGCAGCCGGTCACGTCCTGCCCGCTCTTTTTCAGGATGACCACCACGTCGTACGCCGTGCAGCCGCCCGTGCCCGCGAGCACCGTTTCCATGGGCCGCGGCGCCAGGTTGCGGCCGCCGCCCTCGGGCGCGCCGTCCATGGCGAGAATGTGGTTGCTGCCGGTTTCGGCAATGAACGACATGCCTTCACCGGTCCAACGGATCGTGCATTCCATGGGGCAAAAACCTCCCAAATAATCAGAGCGTTGTGCAGTGCAGCAGCAATCTCTTGCGGAGATCTATTCGAACGTGCGAAACAATGATCTGGACATAAAAAGATGATATTGCACCGCACCAATCGGCCCGCGATAATGTACTCCCTCGCAGGCGCGCTTCCTCGTCCTTGCGCTTCGCGATTTGTCTCCTCCACCCTCCTCCTTTGGTGGATTACGCGCAACCTTCGGGTTGCGCTTTTTTTTTGCTGTTCCAAC
>Ga0224512_10001163_pt1 | contig 26069 bp, 19 predicted proteins | sample SF_May12_sed_USG_4_FD_169103 | JGI IMG/M metagenome (GOLD analysis project Ga0224512, IMG submission 169103) | Sediment microbial communities from San Francisco Bay, California, United States - SF_May12_sed_USGS_13 | ecosystem: Environmental > Aquatic > Marine > Sediment | place: USA... | reverse complement strand
ATCGTCGCCGCCGTCGCTGTAATCGACGTAGTCTATCCCGGCATTCAGCTCCACTGTCTCACTGGCGGCAAAACGCAGGCCAACACCAAGTCCGAGACCGTTGTCATCGAAACCACCCGCCAGTGGCGCGTCAATTTCCACGTATTCGTACGAAAGCTTTGCCACCAGATCGATCGTGTCCGATACCGACGTGTTGTATCCAAGACCGGCATTCCAGGTGTTTGCATCCGCGCCGAAGTCCAGGTCTGCTGACTCGTAACCGGCGAATACATGGAGGCTGTCACTGATTTCGAACGAACCGCCAATGGTGAAGCCATCACCGTCCGCATCAACACCGTCAAATTCGACCGTGCCAAAGCCGGCGGAAACGTAGTTGTAGTTGAAATCCTCGGCACCGGCAGTCGCCGCAAATGCCAGGAGCAGAATGATTAGTGCTGAACGCAACATCACGTTCTCCAAAATTACCCAAGGAGCGCGAATGCTAACGAGGTTCGCAGCAGCTTATGTGCTCCAGGTCACACATTTGGATTGCAGCCGGTTATTGTCAAACAACCGGCGCTTTTGATTACCTTTGTGTTGCAAAAAAGCAACGAGAGACCAGGTGCGCATCGCGGCCAGTTACAGCTGATCCAGCCACTCTGTCAGGTATTGGCTCTGGAAGGCGTAAAACGGGTTATGGCGAGTGCGCAGGAAGAAGTCCGACGTGAAAAGCAGGACTCCCTTTTCGCCGCGGGGTGCGAGCGCACCGAAGACCAGGCCGGGATGGTTCGGGTCTGTGATGGAGCCGTCGCCATAGAGTTGATCGTCGGCGCGAAACGGTATTGCGATGTGCGACAGCGAGTATATCTGTGCCGGCCAGATCAAATTGGTTGCCGTATTGACTGCCTGAGACTGGCCGGCCGCCAGCGTCAGGGCATCGATCTCGGCGCCGCTCTGGTTCCGGTTCTTAAGTATTGTGACGCTGAACGTCGAGGGCGCCAGCGCCGCGAAATAGTCGACAGGATTCTCTGGCCGGGCCTTCATCAGATGCAACAGGGTGCTGTTGCGATTGATGTCATAGACGAGCAGGTCGCTGCCATTGGCCGGTAATCTGGCGTACAGATTGGTCACGATTCCACGCGCGCTGATCGTGTTGTCGACCACCGACTGAAATGTGAGTATCGGCGGCAACCCGGCAGTTTCGGAACTCTGCGCGAGAAGTTCATGTGTTCGTTTCGATATTTCGTAAATTTCCCAGGCCGCACATTTTGGAAATGACGTAAATTTGAACGGGTCGATCTCCGGTAGTATCGAAAGCCATTGAAATTTTTCGAAGTACGGCAGCCAGGAAATCGCCTGGTGCCAGTCGGTGACGATGGCGAAGGGACTTACCGCGATGGCAGGCGACATCAATACCAGGCCGTTGGGGCACGGCCGGCCGGCCGCCGCATCGCACTGCAGAGCATAATCAACGGCCAACAAACCGCCGTTCGAGTAACCGACAATCAGCAAGGACTGATCACTGCCGTCCCGCTGCATCGCGCGCCGCACCGCGATACGCACGGCGGCAGTCCAGTCTTCCCAACGAGCCTGGAGAAGCCCACCGACCGCGAAGCCATGCCCGGGCATGCGCGGCACGACCACATTGTAGCCGGCGCCGGCCAGCGTCTGTGCGGTAGCCAACATCGAATAGGGAGAGTCCGTGAGGCCGTGCAACAGGACGGCAACGCCGCGAGGCGACGGCACTGACATCTCGTAGGAATAATTCCAGTTGCCGGGGTAGTTACCGGGAAATGTCATGCTGCTACTGGAATAACGATCAACGCGGCTGTCTGATCGCGCGTCGCTGTGAATCTTATCCTGCAGTTCGACGGCGAGTCTTTTTTCGATAGCCAGATACGTTTGCCAGTCAGTCTCCGCCTCCTGCGCGGCAGTAAACTCCTGCTCGAACTCGATGCGGTGCTCCGGACCGAGAGGTGGCATGCGTCTGGCATCGAAGGCCCGGCCGAAGTAGACGGTCAGCAACAGAACGGTCAGGACTGTAACGATCCATTTGCCGATTCTGAGTGCCATTGCCATTGCGAAAATACTAACAGGCTGACGATCCCGACGCGATCAGGCCGCGGTTCGGACAGCCTCATATTGCACGGTGCGCGTCGACTGCGGGGCGCGGGCCCGACACGGGCACGCAAACGGCGATCCCGGGACATTGACATGCTAGACTCGGCCCGATTCTTGACCAGGAAGACCAGATTCTCCATGCATAAGCTCATCCGGGAATTGCGCCGGCGCGAAGTGTTCCGAACCGCAGGTCTGTACGTTGGTGTTTGCTGGATCGTGATCGAAGTCGCCAGCGTCCTGCTGCCTACATTCGATGCCCCCGAGTGGTTGATGCGCGCGATCGTCATTGTCGCGGTGGTCGGTTTCCCCGTAACGATTGTATTGGCGTGGATCTACGATGTTTCGGAGCAGGGCATCGTCGTCCAGGGCGAGGCGACCGATACGGTGGTCGTGCCCATCGGCGGTCGCAAGGCGGACTTTTTCGTTATCGGCCTCCTGAGCGTCGCGTTGATGATCTCGGTGTATCTCAACATCTCGAGTGGCCCGGCGGAGACGAAAATTCCGGACCCCGTGTCGCTACTTATCGCCGATTTTGACAACCAGACCGGCAATCCACTGTTCGACGGCTCGGTGGAGCAGGCGTTGGCGCTCGGTGTCGAAGGAGCGTCCTTTGTAACGGCATACAGGCGCGACAGGGCGCTGGCGCAGGCCAGGAGTCTCGATCTCGGTGAAACATTGAACGAGGAAACGGCGCGATTGGTCGCGGTGCGCCAGGATGTACAAATGGTATTAGCCGGATCGATCGCTCAAGATGGTCAGCGCTTTAATCTGCTAATCAAAGCCGTTGATCCGGCCAGCGGTGAATTGATCACCACCAGCGAAGCACGGGCAGATAGCGCCGCCGACGTGCTCTTTGCCGTCAACGAGCTTGCGGCTGGCGTTCGCAAGGCGTTGGGTGAGGACTCGCTGGATCTTGACCGACTCGCGGATGGCGAAACGGTGACGGCAGGGTCTATCGAGGCAATGAAATTCTATGCCACGGCTCAGGATCTCGCGCGTGCCGGCCAGGACGAACTGGCCATTGAGCAATACGCCATGGCGATCGAAGAAGATCCGGATATGGCGCGGGCTTATTCGGGCTGGGGATTATCTGCACACAAGATTGGCCGTCCGGACGAGGCCAGGCAGCAGTGGGAATCCGCGCTGGCCCTGCTCGATCGCATGACCGAACGTGAGCGCTACCGAACGCTGGGGCTGTATTACACGGTGGTATCACTCGACTATGCAGAGGCGATTGCCAATTACGAACAGTTGGTTGAGAAATTTCCTTCAGACGGCGCAGGCAATAATAATCTCGCGATCCTTTACACCTTTACGGCCCAGTACGATCGCGCACTTGCGCAGAGCGAAAAACTGCTTGAGATTTATCCGGGCCGGACGCTCTATCACGGCAATCACGCGCAGTATGCGATCTACGCCGGTGATATCGAGACGGCGAGATCAGAGGCGCAGAAGGTCATTGCGGATGACCCGACCTTCTTCAAGTCGTACATGATTCTCGCGATTGCCGCGTTGTTCGATCAGGACTCCGAGGGCGCGAAGGATTTCTACGCTCGCATGGCGGAGACCGGCGTACGCGGTCAGTCACTGGCCAATATCGGCCTGGCCGATATCGCACTGTCTGAAGCCCGCTTCGACGATGCAATTGCGATACTCAATGAAGGAATCGTCGCGGATGAAGCAGAAGAAAACACACGCGGGTTGGGAACGAAAACCGTGGCGTTGGCGCAAGCTCATATTGGTTTGGGCGACCCGGCTAACGCGCTCGCGATTCTCGGACGCCTCGAGAACCAGCAAGGCGATGGTCAGTTGATTCCCTCGGCCGAGATCTACGCGTCCCTTGGCCAGCACGACAGAGCATTCCAAATCGCGGAACAATATCGGCAACAACTTCGTCCGACCGCACGTGCCTATGCCAGGCTGATCGATGGCATCAATGCCTATTACCAGGGAGAGTACGTGATGGCCATAGAGTCACTGCGCGCTGCGCTGGAATACGCCGACCTGTGGATCGTGCGTTATTACCTGGGGCGGGCCTACATCGGTGCCGGACACGCGCCGGCCGCGATCATGGCATTCGAAACCTGCATAGAACGGCGCAGCGAAGCCGCCGGCATGTTTTTTGATGACGTACCAACCTGGCGTTATACCGCCTCGCTCAATGACTGGCGAAAAAAAGCACACGACGCACTTGACGAACTTCGTACGGCCTCGATCGATTAGTCAGCCGCTACTCGCGCAAGCGAATACACAAGTCCATTGAGTCTGCCCCTGGCGGTGTGATTACGACGTCGAACCAACCGATCTTCGGTGGAGTTTGCCAGTTGAGTCGCCAGGTATCGTCGCTGGCCGAATAACGGATCGCGCTGCTGCCGGAATCTTCCGCGCCGTCGCCGCTGCCGTCACTGCCGAGGGTACAGGTGCGTTCTGTGAATGCCCCGAACCATTGAACCACTGGCGCAAATGCCGATGAGTCTATCGCCGGGCCGGTTGTACCCGGCAGTGTGTAGAACCAGTCGAGCGGCACGGTGCTGCCGGGCTTAATGTTACCTTTCGGCATCAAGACAACGATGTCGTACGGGAATATGACGTCGAGCGTGAATGTCGCGGACGCAGAGTAGCCGCCGCTGTCTGTCACCGAGCATTCGATCGAATACTGACCGATGTCGAATTCTTGCGAGGGTGTGCCGAGGCAGGTAACGGCTCCGGACAAATCGCCGTCGACGAGGTCCGTCGCGGTGACATTCGCAACGAGGTCAGACTCGAATACTGTTGCCGACGAACCGTTACTGGCAGGAACAGTCAACGTTGATTCGATAGCCTCGACGATGGGTATGTCCTCCACCAGCACATCGAACGGAGCCGACGTCGTGCTGTTGCCGCCCTGGTCGGTCACCGTGCAGGTGACCTGCGTCGGGCCGGCGGGAAAGTCATGGCTGAAGGTTGCATTCAAGGTGCCTGTCACATCGTCATAGAGCGCATCATCGGTCGTGATCAGCAGCGGCGGGTCAACGATATTACAGGTGAGCGTGAGGTCGGCCTCGAGGTCCTGTGCGGCAACCGGCCAGCTGATAGGGAGCACGGTCGCGCCGGGCGGCAGAAGGAACGGTTCGTCCGGCGTGAAGTCCGGCGGGTCGGTGATGATGATCACAGGATCCGTGTTATCGACGACATTGACCGTCCGCGTTACCGGCATTGCGTCGTTGTCGCGTGTGTCCGTGGCGCTGTAGCTAACGCTATAGGACCCGATCACGGTCGGATCCACGTTGCTCGTCGTCAGGATGCGATCCGTGACGTCAAGATCAACGAGATCGAAAGCTGTTGCCCCGGCGTCCATATAAGGCTCACTCGAGGCATCAAGTGTCAACGGATTATCGCCGATGATCGCGATAACCGGTCCCAGGGTATCCGTCACCGTGACCGACTGCGGCGCTGTTGCCGAATTACCTGCACCGTCTGTTGCCTGCCAGATCACGGTGATTTCGTCAACCTCGAATGCAGCGGGCGCATCGCTGCCAATCGAGACGGGACCAATGTAATCCGTCGCGCTGGCCGTACCGATGTCGACGCTCGTCGTCGGACCCGTCGCTTCCATCGAGACATCCGCGGGTGCCGCCACAACCGGCGGTGTCGTATCCACCACGGTTACCGTGCGTGTCGCGGTCGCCTCGTTGCCGGTCGCATCGGTCGCCGTGTAAATGACGCTGTATGTGCCGAGAGCTGTCGTGTCCACGTCGTTGAACGTAATCACTGCATCCACTGCGCCATCCGCTTCGTCAACTGCGGTCGCTCCTGCATCGGTATAGCCACCCGGATCAGCTTCCACATCGATCGAAGCGCTGCCATTGAGCGTGATGACCGGTGGATCTTCATCGACGAAGTAGTCAACTTCGCAGTTCAGTATGTCGTTGCCGCTACCGGCCAACTCCGGATCGCAGTTCAATTCGCCGCCGGCTTGCGAGTACAGCGCCATACCCGTGTTGCGGCTGATCTGTTCGATCGAGAGGCCGGCTGGCGGGTTGATGAAGCGCAAGGTGATGATCTTCGAGCCATCCGGTTCAATCACAAATGACGGCGTGCTCGCAACGCTCGGGTCCGGGTCACCGATCAGATCATTGATCTGCTCGGGACTGAGAATTGCTGCGTAAACCAGCTGATTCTCGGCGACTACCTGCGGCGTACAAAACAGCCCTGCGGTGGCGCCTGCCTGATTCGTCAGTACCGTACCCGTCAGGTAGGGCTGGCGAACCGTCAGCAGTACCTTGGTGCCGGTACCCGCCAGCTGCGTCGCAAGGCCCGGGCTGAAAATGGGTTTGATGTCGATGCCGGTTGTCGTATTGGTGGCCGAATCTGCTGTCCAGCTGATCTCGGTGTATTCGTCACCAGGGGCCGTGTTCTCGAGGTCGAGGTTTTCCAGGTCGAGGTTCTCGAGGTCTGACGCATAGATCGTGAAATTCTCGAGATCGAGATTTTCGAGGTCCAGGTTTTCGAGGTCCAGGTTTTCGAGATCGAGGTTCTCGAGGTCCAGGTTCTCCAGGTCGAGCTGTTCGAACACGAGGTTTTCGAGATCGAGGTTTTCCAGGTCGAGGTAGAACAGGTTGCGGTTTTCAAGGTCCAGGTTTTCGAGATCCAGGTTTTCGAGATCGAGGTTCTCCAGATCCAGGTTTTCGAGATCAAGCTGCTCGTAGAGGGCGTTCTCGAGATCGAGGTTTTCGAGGTCGAGGTTTTCCAGATCGAGGAACAGGACGGCGTTCTCCAGATCGAGGTTCTCGAGGTCCAGATTTTCGAGATCGAGCATGTAGACCGTGTTTTCGAGATCGAGGTTTTCGAGATCCAGCGACTGTGTCGTGCCGATCTCGCGCTTCAGGATGAGATCATAATACTCGCCATCCGCGGGATCGATGATGTCACGCAGATCGTCCGGGTCGTTGTTTTGCACGTTTTCAAGCGGTACGAGGCTCTCGCGAATCAGTGGCACGCGAGCGATCTTCGTACCGGTGCCTCGCATCGCCGATTGCACGGGATCGAGCCCCGTGACATCGAAAACCTCGACGATAACGTTGGGCGGACTGTCCGCGATATTCGCCGTGTCGAAGACCGTGCGGGCATTCCCCGAGCCGCGCGGCACATCGACTTCGATTTCCTTCAGCGGGCCGGATCTGTCGAAACTGACCGCGGGATCAGCGACGGGCAGTTCCATGCGAACGCGCCGGCTTTGCGGTGTCCCGTTTTGCACATCAAGTACGAAGGTGTTGAAGCCGATGCCATCGGGAAACTTGATCGCCGATACGATGTTTACATTGACACCGGGTTTCATCGCGGCGACGAATATATTCTGATTACGCGTTAGCGGCTGCGGTTTTTTCTGACCCGGTGCGACCGCCTGGCAGACCGGTGGCGGGCCATCGGCTGAACCGTCCTCACCCTGTAGCGGCAACATCATGACCGGGTTGGTTGGATCCTCATAGGTACTTGAACAACCCGCCGGAGAGGCGACCCACATTTGCAGCGTCTCGTCCCAGACATCGCAGCCGGTATAAAAGACCCGGCCACGGACCAGATGATTGCTGGTCCAACCGACATGGAACACCGGCTCCAGCGACGAAAACAGGTCTGTCGCGACATTGAGTTGTGTCTGGTTCGAAGCCCAGGATCCGTTCACGCGTTGACGGAATTGCGGCGCAAATACCGAGTTGTAGTCGCCGATGAACGGGGCCCGGCCTTTGCGAAACAGACGACCGTTCGGGTAGTTGAACTCCAGCTGCTCCCGCTCGCCGGCTGCCCCACCGGGTTTCTTGCGCGTTGCGAAGCGTGACACGCGCACTGAATTGCTGTCCTGGCCGGCGGCGTCGGGGTAGAAATTCTCGTCCACGGTATACATTTGTATATTGCCGTTGACGATCTGTGCGGCGAACGTGTCGAGGTTGCGCCGCAGCGGAAAGTTGTTGTCTGCCGCCGGCAGTGCCGGTGGCGGCGGCACGAGACCATAAATGCCGGCTGGCAGTACGGTGCCGCTGGAGCCAGTGCCGGAAGTTTCGAGATGCAGAACGGCATCCTCGACAAATCCGCTGACGATCGGGGTCGCGAGCAGGTTCAGTTTGTCGAAACGGCTGTCGAACCAGCTGATTGTCTCGATCCCGGCAGCGACCTCGGCTGCAGGCATGAACTGGTGGAAGGGCTTCCTCGGTCCCTCCGAGAAGGGGTCGTCGCTTTCGTCCACGAGTTGCGGGTCGACCATTTTTGGGGTTGACCAGTTCAGATTGTTATTGCCGGTGCTGCGAACCATCATGATGCGCGAGAAATTCAGTGCGGTGCGCACCAGGCCATCCTCCGGGCCGTCAAAGTCGTTCCCCGGGGCCACGGCGCTCATCCGGGCGACCGGCGGATTATTGCCCTTCGGTTCTGTCACGCAGGTTTGAATCGCGTTGTTGCGTGCCGCGAAGAAGACGGAGAAATCCAGGCCGTTGCTGACGGCTACCGGCAGTGCGTTAGTGCGAAAACGCGCTGCGCCCGTCGACTGATCGAAAGCGCAAAATTCGGTCAGGATCTCGGCCTTGGACCAGGTGTTACCGAAATTTGTCGAAAAGGCGTACATGATGGCGCTGGATTCGTTGTTGTCGGAGAATCGTCGCCACGTTGCCAGTACGTCCTGGCCGTTATTGCGTGTCGCAATACTGACGCCCTGATTGATTTCGACGCCTTCGGTGAGTTTTGACTTAAGGGGCCAGGTCTGGCCAGCGTCATCCGAGGCAAGGCAGTTGATTTTCGTGCCGTCATTGTTGTCGTTGCCGACAAAAACCGCATAGCACAGGTGCACGCGGGCCGCCGGCACGCTTAAAGTGTATTGCGGATGCGAGTTTGCAGGATTGCGCGGGTCGGCGTACGGCGGAATGATTACCTCGATGGGCGCCATGCCGAGTGCGGGATCGTACAGCGCCACATCGAACGCCGGCTTATCGAGAAAACGGCCCGATGTGCCCATGTCCACTTCGATCGTGTCAAGGTGTTCCCAGGGCGGTCCGACTTCACGATTGTGCTCGTACCAACGCGAAACAAATACGCCGCCAGGCTGGCTGTCGTCGCGCCAGCCCGCGATAAAGTTGTACAGCAGCAAGTTTGGCAGTGCTTCGAGATTCGCGTCGGCGCCAAACTTCTTGTTTATCGTCGGTGCGTCGCCGAGGTGGCCGGGGTGCAGTCCGCTAATCCAGGTCCGGCCCGCATCGCGTGACATGGCGATACCCGGAAACGCATCGCCGATGCCCGGCACGTTAACGGCACGGTAGTCGTTGAATCCACAAGCCAGCCACTCATGATTGTTCGGCGACACGGCGCACTCCGGTTCATTCTGTTGCATGCGCGGGTTGCCGGCCAGAAGCCAGTTGACGGGCGTCGGGCCGATGGCATTGATGTTCTTTTGTGGAATCGCCCCGGCCCATGCCGGGTTGGCGACCAGGAGTGACAAGCAGCTGGTACTGAACAAGACCACAGCTCGATGTTTGACGGAAGTCCATTTCGACATTACTAGAATCCTTGCGCGTGGCTTTGTTATTGGTTTTATTGCCCTGGTCGTGGCCAGCGATTCGAGTTGTTTTTTTATGCCGCCGGCTGTTTGCAAGTATAGTCCATCCGCTCAGTGAATTGCTCAGCAAAACAAACAAATCGATGCAGTTGGCGCAGCTGGCGAGGACGCGACATGGATGTCGAAAATACTATGGAAATGAAAGTCTTATGGTGATTCAGCCACCGATTCGGGGCCGCTTGAAGAAAATGCTGCTCGCCATCATGGTGGTGCTCGTGCACGCGTGTGCGCTGGCGACGGACGTGTCAGCCGCGCAGCAAGCCATTGACGAAATCGTCGTGACGGCTGCGCGTCGCCCGACGACAGCACAAGACCTTTCAACGGCGGTGTCCGTCGTTGGCCGGGAACAGCTGCGTGATCAGAAGCTTGTTACCGACGCATTGTCTTTGATGACCGGCGTCGCATTGCAACAGACGACACCGGGCCAGGGCAGCGCCATCATCCGCGGACTGAAGGGCTCGTCGATCTTGCATCTGGTCGACGGCTTACGCCTTAACAATGCAATCTTCCGTAGCGCGCCGACGCAATACCTGGCACTGGTGCCGAGCACGGCTGTCGAGCGAATTGAGGTACTGCGAGGCACGCCGGCATCCCTGTATGGCAGTGATGCAGTGGGCGGTGTGGTGCAGGTCGTCAGTCGTGTACCGGCGTTTACATCGGCAGAAGTGCTGCAGCGTGGCGAGACAAGCCTGGCTTTTGGCACCGCGGACAGGGAGAGAAGCTTCAGCGCAGCGCTTGATGCCGGTAATCGTCGCGTTGCCTCGAGTGTCAGTCTCGAGCACCTGCGGACCGGCGATCGGCGCACAGGCGGTGGTGAGCGCATCCGGCCGACGGCTTACGAAGCAACGTCGGGTCGGCTGGCGCTCGGCTACACGCCCGATGCGCTGCAATCATGGTTTTTCGATGTGCAGTACTACGAACAGCCGGAGACTCCGCGCATTGACGAACTCGTCGCCGGGTATGGTCAGTCGGAACCGTCCGCCTCCGAATTTGCCTATGCGCCGAATCGTCGGGTATTTGCACACGCGCGTTATGCGCGCGCCGATGGCCCTTTGGGACTGGCCTGGCGTACCTCGAGCGCCTGGCAGCGAATCGACGACGATCGAACGACCAGCGATTTCGGCTCGACAACGAGGCGATTCGAAAATAATCGCAGCGACCTTGCCGGGGTGCTGGTCACTGCGTCGCGCTCGACTCGCCAGTTTTCGTGGATCGCCGGTGCCGAGTTATACAATGACCGTGTCTCGAGTCGGCGCAGAGAACAAGACGGCGCTGGCGGGCAATTGGTGTCGGTCGCATCACGATTTCCGGACGGTTCGCGGGTCAGGCAGGCGGCCTTATTCGCCAATGCAGAAAGAGCCCTGCCTGGCGATCAGCGGGTGCTTGCGGGATTGCGCGCAAGCAGCTTCCGTGTGACCTTGCCCGGTACCCAGATCAATGTTCCGAGTTCGCTGACCGCGACAGATCTGAGCGGCGACATAGGCTGGATCTATCGCCTGAACGATGAATGGCAATTGGTCGCCAATGCCGGATTCGGCTTCCGCGCGCCCAACGTATTTGACCTCGGTACCCTGGGCGCCCGTCCTGGAAATCGATTCAACGTACCGAATACGGATCTCGAATCAGAACACGTGCTGCAGGGGGATGTCGGTCTGCGACGCTATTCGGGCGGTGTGCGACTGGAGTTGATGGTCTATGCACTCAGATACGAGGATCGAATCACTTCGGTACTGACCGGGGATGTGACAGCGGACGGGCGGGCGGTTTCTCGCAGCGAGAATGCCGCGCGCTCTTCCATTCACGGCGTCGAATTCGGTGCTCGTCTGCAGCTGTCTGATTCGGCAACAGCCGTTGCGGCATTGAATGTCACGCGCGGTACACAGGAAGTGAATGGGGTCGTGGAGCCCGCCGATCGCATACCGCCCGTCCACGGCCGGGCGGGAATCGAAGTTGAGGTCAATGACGCATTTGGATTTGGTGGCTGGCTGCAATTCGCTGCTGCACAGGAGCGCCTGAGTTCCCGTGATGTGAGCGATCCGCGAATCAACCCTGATGGCACGCCAGCCTGGGCGACCATGGCCGCAAGCCTGCACTGGAAGACGGCTCACGGGTGGCAGGTGACGCTGGCCCTCGACAATATTCTGGACAAGCGTTACCGGGTGCACGGCTCGGGTGTCGACGCGCCGGGACGTAACCTGTCGCTCAGACTTCGATGGACCTGGTAGGCGTGCGTGCTGCGGGGCTGGCCGCTGCTAATCGGCTCCGAGGTATGCGGCGATCCGTGCATCGTTGAGAATGTCCACGACGGCCAGATTAACGGCGCCATTAAACGCTCTCGGTATCGTGCCGGGCGTCGCGTTGCTAATGGCTTTCTCGAACACGTAGCCATCGCCGGTTTCGACCATGATTCGCATGTGTGCACGGACGACCCACGCGCCCTGTTCGGTAGTCGGATGGGACACTCTCAGGTTCAGCGTTTTCGACCCGCCAGCCGAAATGCTCATGCCCAGTCGTCTCAATTCGTCGGATAATTGAATAGAGACGGCTTCGGCGAGTTGCTCGTTTGAGCCGAAGTACTGGTGATTGTTGATCTGACCGATCATGACGCTGGCTGAGTCGTTGTCCCGGTACGAGACGGCGACTTTCTTGCCATGCAGTGCTGCCGCGTCTGTCCTGACAAGCACCGGGTCGACCGGATAAGCAGCCCAGGCATAGTTGTGCACCACCGTGCTGCATCCGCTGAGCATGCCTGCGAGCGAGAGCAAGCCAAGCAGCGCATTCCGAATATTCATTACTATTCGCTCCCGATTCGAAACTCCCTGCCACGAAATTCTATACCGAAACGTGGCCGGCGCGGGGGAACGCGGTGGCAGTGCATGTCATGTTGGGCTTATATTCGACGGATGGACAGATTTCTCCAGGCAGCCGTCGACGAAGCCCGTCGCGGAGAAGCCGCGGGCGGCATCCCGATTGGTTCCGTGCTGGTCATCGAGGGTCGGATAGCAGGGCGTGGGCACAACCAGCGTGTGCAAAAAGGCAGCGCCGTTTTGCACGCGGAAATGGACTGCCTGGAGAACGCGGGTCGCCTGACAGCGCCGGAGTATCAGAAGGCCGTTCTGTATTCGACACTGTCGCCTTGCGACATGTGCAGCGGTGCGATCCTCCTGTACGGCATCCCCAGAGTGGTTGTTGGCGAGAACCGGACATTTCAGGGCCCTGAAGATCACCTTCGCGCCCGCGGCGTGCGGCTGGAGATTCTCGACGATGCCGAGTGCGTGCGGATGATGCGCGACTTTATTGTCGCGCATCCGTCGCTATGGCACGAAGATATCGGTAAGACTTAGGCGGCACTGGCAGCGCGTGGCACCGCCGCCGCCGCCGCGTCGTCGTCGCCGCGCATAATCCGGACGACCGATGCTCCCTGCAGGATATCCAGAACGGCATGCGCGAGCATCGGCAGCCAGATTGACCCGGTAACGACGTAGAAGATGCCGAACGCGATGCCGACCAGAGTGACGCGAGCGACACCGGCAGCGCCCTGGTAGCTATGCGCCAGGCCGAACACCACGGCAGAGACGATGATTGCCGCCCAGACGGGCATCAGCATCAGCAGATACCAGAACACGAAGCCGCGATACAGGATTTCTTCGACGATGCCGGCCGTAATCGACAGGCCAACAAAATGCCGGTAGTCACGATCGGTTTGCGGCATAAAGTGGACCAGATTACCGAAAGATTCCTTGTGCTTTGCCTTTTGCTCGTCGCTCATGCTTGCGGTACTGCGCCATTGGGTGATCAGGTACGCAGTGACCAGAACGAGAACGCCCGCGCCGATCCAGAATCCGGTGCCGCCTGGAGCGACGAAGCCGAGGGCCGCGACCGGCCGGCCGAGCAGGTACCAGGCTATCGCCAGTACCCCCAGCGCGACCCACTCCAGTATGAGATCTTGCCGGTACAGACGAATGCGGTTGGACGGTTCGCCGGCCTCGACGCGGGCGACGTAGCGACGATAGCTCCATGCGCCGACAAGAGGCTGTACGACGAACAACAACAGTATGAAAAGATGGTCGACAAGTTGAATCATTTTCGTTACTCTGAATATTCACTAAACCGTGAACAATATTATTCACATTTTCGTGAATAATCAAGACTTTTTCGAGCCGGATCGGAGCCAGGTGAAAGACACATTTAAAATCAAAGATTTGGAGCAGGTTCGGTTACTGTCGGACCCGCTTAAGTTGCAGTTACTGCAGGCGTTTGCCGAGCGGGCGAAGACGACCAAGCAGGTGGCCGCAGAACTTGGCGAGAGCATTACCAAGCTGTACCGGCACGTCGATGCCCTGCACGAAGCGGGACTTCTGGAGATTGCGTCGGAGAAACAAAAGCGCGGCACGATCGAACGGACATTTCAGGCTGTGGCACAGCGTTTCGAGGCGGATCACTCCCTGTTTGCCGAAGAGACCGGCGCGGAAGGGATCAGGGCGGCACGCGACATGCTGCGCGCCGGCGAGGGTGAGATTCTCGCGGCGATCGCGAACGCGAAATCCGACAAGGGGCCGGAAGCGATTATGATGCGGCTGCGCTGCAAGGTCTCGCCAGAGCGCCTGGCTGAGCTGCATCAGTCGCTCAATGAGTGGATCGAACACACGCAGGAGGAGTGCGTCGACGATGATGAGAACGCGCAGGAATACGGTGCTTTAATTGCTTTCTATCCTCTCGATACGACGAGGTAGAATGCGACTTGCGACAGGTGCAATTGGAGACTCCCTTGGCAACGAACTACGTATTGATCGATTTCGAGAACGTTCACCCGAAGAATCTGGAGTTGCTGACCAAGCACCCGTTCAAAGTCTTCGTCTTTGTGGGTGCCAGCCAGTCCAAAGTGCCGTTTGACCTCGCCGATTCCATGCAACTCCTCGGCAACGATGCCAGGTACATCAAGATCGCCGGCAATGGTCAGAATGCCCTCGATTTTCATATCGCGTATTACGTCGGCGAGCTGGCTGCAAAAGATGCCGACGCGCAGTTTCATATCATCAGCAAGGACAAGGGATTTGATCCGCTGATCAAGCATCTGAAGAGCAGGAAGATACGCATCCAGCGAGAAAAAGACCTCGCGGAGATTCCCGTGCTACGGGTGCCCAGTACGACCAGCAGCGACGTGAAGATCGCGGCAATCGTCAAGAACCTGGGCGGCCGCGGCCAATCGAGGCCAAGAAAGGTCAGGACCCTCGAAAATACGATCAATACGCTGTTCACGAAGAAACTGGACAAGAATGAGCTTGCGTCACTGATTCAAGAGATGCAGAAGCGCAAGTTGATCATCGTCAACCAGGGAAATGTCAGCTACAAATTGCCGCACTAGGCAGGGGTGCGGTCCGGGCTTTCTCGCAGTTTACGCGACGCGTCCAGCCGCTTGCCCGGATGACCAGGCCCACTGGAAATTGAAGCCACCGAGGTGTCCTGTGACATCAACGACTTCACCGATACAGTACAAACCCTGCTGGCGTTTGGACTCCATTGTCTTTGACGATAGTTCCTTCGTGTCGATCCCGCCAAGAGTGACTTCTGCCGTTCGGTAACCTTCGGTCGACGCCGGCCGCAGCGTCCAGTGATGCAGCTGCGCCGCGAGTTCGTGTATGAAGGCGTCCGAAAGATCACGCAAAGCTTTGTCAGCGGCTTGCGGCCAGATGAGTTGCTGCAATTCCATCACGAGTGCGCGAGGCAGGTGCTCCGAGAGCAGGGTCCGCAGCCGTAATCCCGGTTGCGCCGATTTGGCGCTTAGCAGCAGGTCCCTGGCATCGGACGACGGCAACAGATCCAGCGCGATATCATTGCCCGGCACCCAGTAACTGGACGCCTGCAAAGCGGCCGGACCGCTGAGACCGCGATGCGTGAACAGAATGCTCTGCGTAAACGCCATGTCGTCAACTCGCACGGTCGCCGGCAGGCTGACGCCCGATAAACGATCCGTGAGTTCATGCACGGCGCCCGAAAACGTGAAAGGCACGAGGCCCGCTCGAGTTGGCAGGACGGACAGCCGGAACTGCTTTGCCAGACGATAGCCGTAATCAGTCGCACCCATTTTCGGAATAGACAGTCCACCCGTCGCAATGACCAGCGACGGCGCATCAAATGTTCCATGATTGCTGCTGACAATGTAATGCTGTTCGCTCCTGACGGTATCGATTTCGCTATGCGTGAGAATCCGGACATTGGCGTTGCGGCATTCTGACTCCAGCATGGCGAGTATGTCTTTTGATGAGTTGTCGCAAAACAGCTGTCCGTCGGTTTTCTCGTGAAAGGCAATGCCATGCTGCTCGACGAGTGAGATGAAATCCCATTGCGTGTAGCGACTCAAAGCCGAGATACAGAAGCGCGGGTTGGCAGAGATGAAGCGCGAAGGCTCGCACTGCAGGTTCGTGAAGTTACATCGACCGCCACCCGACATCAGAATCTTCTTGCCGATCCTGTTCGAGCCTTCGAGTATCGCGACGCGCCGACCGCGTTGTCCCGCGGCGATCGCACACATCAGGCCGGCCGCGCCACCCCCCAATACAATGACATCAAATTCGCTCACTCAGCCAATATAAACAATTAATAAGTTAAATAGTCGCTAATGCTCGCCGCGCGACATTTGCTATCATCTGGAAGACGGGGGGAACAATGTCAAAGCAACAGTCTGCTCTTGAAAGCTGGAGCCGGATGGCGCGGGAACCATCCGCGCGACACACGCTGGCCGGGTATCTGCCACTGATTCTGAGTGCGGCCGGGGCCCTTGGCGTAGCACCATTTGCAGTTATGCGCTGGATGACCGGCGACTGGCTGATCGCGACGATCGACAGTGTCATCGTCACCGGTTTTGTCTTTCTCGGCACCTACATATATCACACGCGCAGAATCCGCTTGGCCAGCATCGCTATCGCTATTCTCTGTGTTGGTGGTGCGCTGGTGACGTTTTATGTGAGGGGGCCGCAGCAGATTTACTGGACGTATCCCGCTTTGATGGCATCGTTCTACTTGTTGAAACCGCGCGAAGCCATCGCTCTGACACTGTCGATGACGGCTGTGCTGGTTCCCGAGTTGATACAGACGTTTAATGCGTTCGAGGCGACCACCGTCATTATCTCGATACTGGTGACGACGTCATTCGCATTCGCATTTTCGGTCGTCAACAGCCGCCAACATGACGAGCTGTTGCACCTGGCCACGAAGGACCCGCTGACCGGTACCGGCAATCGTCGCGCATTGCTGGCCAAGCTCACGGAAGTCATAGCCTCCTTTGATCGAAGTAATTCACCGTCATCGCTCGTGCTGCTGGACATTGATCACTTCAAAGAGGTCAATGATGAACACGGCCATACCATCGGCGATCAGATCCTGCAGAAAATCGCGCAAATCGTGGAGCTGCGAATTCGCTTGAATGACACCCTGTATCGTATTGGTGGCGAGGAATTCGTGGTCGTCGTCGACGGGCAGGGTATCGAACGAGCGTCCAAACTCGCAGAGCAATTGCGCACCTTGATCGAAGCAAACGAATTGCTGCCGGATCGGATCGTGACGATTTCGTTGGGCGTCGCAGAGCTGCGCGCCAATGAGTCGCCTGAGGGCTGGGTGCACCGTGCGGATCAGGCGTTGTACCGCGCCAAACGGGCAGGTCGCAATACCTACAGGCTGGCTAGCTAAACGGTCGCAAAATCTCCGGGTACCGGGCTTTCGCCTTTCTGCGCAGCCATGACCTACGGCACAGTATTTCACTGCCCATTCCGATAAAAAGACTGTTCGCCTGCAACCGACAGGCGATAAGAAACCGTATTTGACATAACGGATGATTGGGATGCGCAGGAATCGCGCAATAACAAATGGATGGGCGCGTTTCGCCGCCGTCATTGCGGCAGTGGCGATTTCGGCCTGTTCGACGCTGCCGCCAGAGCCGGAGCCAGTCGAGGAGCAGCCCGAGATCGTCGTCGAGCCGCCGGTTGCCATCGCGGAGCCGCGACCACCGGTCAAGCTGATCAAGCCGCCGCAGCCGCGACAACTGCCTCCGGTCGCCATCGTACTGACAAATAACCAGCCCGCCTACGCTGAGGTAGCGCAGGAACTGATCCGGCATTTGGTCGATTTCGATATTTATGACCTGCATGAGAACGGCGCGCCACCCGTGTCGATACTGCGGGCGATCAATGACTCCGATGCCAGCGCTGTCGTGGCCATCGGCCTGCGCGCTGCTCAGTCAGCTGTTGCGATGTCCGGAGTACCGGTGATTTTCAGTCAGGTCTTCAATCACCAGGATCATGACTTACTGGGCGACAGCAGCCGCGGCATCTCCGCGCTGGCACCGCTCGACGCACAGATCGTTGCGTGGAAGAAGATGGATCCGGCCGTCTCACGCATCGGCGCGATTATCGGTCCAGGGCATGATGATCTTATTGCGGAAGCCGAGCTTGCCGCCGCGAGGCACGGTATCGAGTTGCGTGTCCAGGTTGCAGATTCAGATCAGCAGACGCTGTATTACTTCAAGCGCATGGTTCGCGATATCGACGGCTACTGGCTGTTTCCTGACAATCGAATCCTTAGTCCGCGCGTCCTGGACCAGATGCTGGCTGAGGCGAACCGGCAGGGCGTTCCCGTTGGCGTGCCTAACGAGTCGATGCTGAAGATGGGAGCGGCTATCAGCATGTCCACGATGGCATCCGATATCGCCGCTGCAATTGTCAAAGTACTGCGAAAACTTCAGGCCGGAGAGCTGGAGCAGGTCCCGCCGCTAACACCGCTTGAAGAGATCCGCGTCGCGATCAATGGAGAGCTGTTGAGCCGGCCCGCTGTCGCGCAATCCACTACGTCGAACAGCAGCGAGGAAGTCGATCGATGAAATCGGCTGTTACCGCAGTGGTTTCCCGTTTCACCCGCGTTTTCGCTCGTGACAAATCGGCAAATGGCAAGCGCGTGCTCGTCAATGAGATATTGTCGATCCAGGTCATTAGCGCCGCGCTAATCGGCGCGCTTGCTATCGCAAGTCTCTACTGGGGTGGCCAGTGGGTGTTGCAGGATAATTACGGTCGATGGGCACTGCAGTGGACCGAAGAGCTCAACGAGTTGGGCTCCCCGTTGTTTCTGGCTGACGACGGTGAGGCATTGATCCGGCTCGAAAGCTACGTCGACCGGTATCCGGAAATTGACAGGGTCGCGTATTATGACGAGAACGGTTCCGTCCTTTTCGCCGTGGGCAATGGCGACGACGTCGAAACGGTCGACAATTTGGCAGCAAGCCTGTTAAGCGACGCGAAGGCTGTCGTCGGTCAACGCAAACCATATCTGATGCACGGCGGCATCCTGGACCCCAGAAAGTTTGAAGTCACCGCGCCGGTCTGGATCGAGTCGATTCCGGACGATGGCCTGTTTGAATTCGATCCGACCAGTGATCAACCGGAATCGCGAACGCAGCTGATCGGCTTCGTGGGCATCCACCTGGATTTTGTGATGTTTCACGATCAGCTACTGTCGAACATACGCGGCGCCGTTCTGATTCTGATGGCATTGCTTATCTTGTTCGGGCTCTACGGTAGACGAACGCTGCGCAAGGCCCTGGCGTCAATTTCCGATTTGCAAAAGCCCATCGAGGAACTGGCAAAAGGCAATCTCGACGTTAAATTCGAACCCGCCGAACATCGCGAGATCTCGGATATTGTTGAAGCGCTGGAAACGACTGCATCCGCGCTGGGCGAGAGGGACGCAGAACTCCTGGAACTCGCCAATCATGACAGTCTTACCGGGCTCTTCAATCGTCGGCGTTTCGTTGAGGAACTCGACAAGGAAATTGCCGACGTTACGGTGATGGGCCACACCAGCGCACTTTTTTTTATCGATCTGGATCAGTTCAAATACGTCAACGATGCCTGCGGCCATCCAGCGGGTGATCGACTTATTCGCAAGGTGGCCGACGAGTTGAAACGCAGTGTTCGACGAAGCGATATCGTGGCCCGCTTCGGTGGGGACGAATTCGCGATTCTCATGCCGCGCACCGACGCGGAAGGGGCCAGCTCTGCCGCGAAAGAAATTCTGTCGGATATGCGGCGTATGGCTCATATAGAAGAAGACCGTGTCTTTCATGTGCACTGCAGTATCGGTGTGACCATGCTGACGGAAGACGAACTGCGACGTGACGAACTCATCAATCAGGCGGATATGGCGTGCCGGGAAGCGAAGCTGGCCGGTCGCAATCGCATGCATCTGTATGCGCATTCCGAGGACACGGTGCATCGCATTGCGGCGGACGTCGGATGGATGAACCGTTTGCGTAAGGCCGTCGACGAAGACCTGTTCGAGTTGCGTTTTCAGCCGATTAACCGGATCGATACCGGTGCAACGACGCATCATGAAGTGCTCATCAGGCTGCGGTCGGACAATGGCAAGATGATATTGCCAGATGCGTTCTTGCCGGCGGCGGTTCGTTTCGGACTGATGTCGGAAATTGATTTATGGATGATAAGGCATGCTTCACAAGCGTATGCCGAACATTTCTGCAGCGCGCGCAATATAAAACTGGCGATAAACCTCTCAGCCAACGCGTTCGAAAATGACAATTTGACTGATTTGGTCGAGCAGTCATTCAAGAAACACGACGTCAATCCGGGAGACATTACTCTGGAAGTTACCGAAAGCCTGGCGATCAGGCGGCCATTACATGTCGAACAACAAATTACCTCGCTTCGCGCGCTCGGTTGTAAATTCGCGCTCGATGATTTTGGCACGGGCTACAGCTCGTTCAGCTACCTGCAAAAACTGCGGTTCGATTACATAAAAATAGACGGGGCGTTCGTACAGGACATTCTCAATAATCCGGTGGATCAAAAGATGATCAAGCTGATTGCCGAGATCGGTCGCGAGGCGGGCATGCAGACAATTGCAGAATATGTGCAGAACGCAGAATCATTGCATCTGCTTGGCGACCTCGGGGTGGATATGGCACAGGGCTACTTTATCGGTCGACCAACGAAACGGCCGCAGCTGAAGCCCACGCCGATTTCCCTGAACGCCCGGCGCGTCAAGCGCTCGTCGCGCTAGACCGGCTCTGATCGCTCACACCTCGTCGGAAATAAAGCCACCTACCGAGCGGGCAAAGCGAAGCGTTGCAAAGGCGACGCCAGCTACGCACAACTTCGACCAGCCTTGCCGCTCGTACATGCTGTGGGTGACACTGGCTACCGCCTCGAGCACTGTGCTGACTATCTTGATACGTTGTCCGGTTTGCAGATCGTGTTTGGTGATCAGACGCAGCCCGTTCAGAGAGATGTCCTCGGTGTGGCCGATGAAGCCTGCTGCCTGCGGCCACTGGGTATAGAAGGTGATGGTCTGCCGCTTATCGATACGGGTGACGGCCCGTTGGTCGACGTCTTCGATGCGGTGATTCCCGGCCGTGGACAGGGGGCTTCCGCAGGTATGACAGCCCGCGTCGAGTTCGATCAGCCTGCCATGCTCATGTGGAGATTCGCAGAAGACGCACTCACGATACGGGTCCAGGATCCGAGCGCTGGCAGCCGCTAATCCCTGATCGCCCACGACTCTGGCTGCGCCTTGAGCAACCTTTGCCACGACATCGAGTCGGGCATCGTATTCGGCGCGCCGTTCCGGGCTCGTCAGTACAGCATAGGCCTGGTTGATCAACGCGGCTGTGGTTGCATCCCCGCCAAGATCCGGGTGATTCCTGAGTTGCTGCATAAGCGTCCGGTAGCTTCCACGAATGATCGCCGCCGGCGCGTCACGGCTCACGTGCAAGACTTCGTAGTAATTTCGGCTGTCGGGTTGCGCAGTCATACAGGGATATCGGCCGTTGTATGCTGCTACTTTAGCGTCATTTCCCTGCAAGATCAGGCCGTTGCGACTTAATGTCTGTTACGGCGCTGACCCGTCGGACGGCCGTGCAAGCAGCAGACGCACGGTGTGAGCCAACTCGCTGCCATCCGCGGCGCTGTAACGAATGATCAGGTCGGCTCGACTATCGTTGTTGATGTCCTCAGCAGCAACCAGATCGCCATTGCGCGGCAGTTTGATATCCATTTCGAACATTTCTCGGGCGAAAAGGCTGTCGCCTGGCACGCCAGGATAAATGCTCAACCTGTCCGGCCCGGACTGCATCATGAGATCCTGCAGTCCGTCACCGCCAAAATCGGCGACCTTGATTGCGGGGATATCTACCTGCCCGCTGGACACGCTGAATCGCACCGTCGTTTTCGCAATGTAATTGGCTGGTTCCGCGTAATCGTCGTTGTCGCTCATTCGAAAAAAGTGCAATTGCAGCGCAACGTTTCCGGACAGCAGAGCCCTGATAACGCGGCCGAACGTAAGCTGGACCTTGCGAACCAGTATGTCTTTCTTGCCATCGCCGTCGATGTCGGTGCTGATCAGACCGTACTGCAGTCCTTCGGACGCGAGCAGCGCATCTTCTTTTTCACGATAAGCAACGCGGTTGCCATCGCGACGACCCAGGTGCAGCCGAAACTCATTACGCTTGTCAAACACACCGTCATTGAATATCGACTCTGTCAGGATGTCCGGCAGCCGGTCGTTGTTCAGATCCTCGATCGACCAGATCAGTTTCTCGACAGTGCCGCTTCGTCCGACCGTGCCGCGGTTCGTTTGCAGCGCGTGAATCTCGGCTTCACTGAGCAAATCCAGTTCAAGCGGCACAACCTGCGGCTGGCCCTGCAGGCGCGATCCTGGGAGCTGTGGATACACGCGGAGCGTATTACCGCGCCAGACAGCCAGATCCGCCAGACCATCGGCGTTCATATCACCGCTGAATAGCGGCCGACTCTCAAAGCTGACGATGCCTCCCGATACGGTCATGCTGCTGCTGTCCTGCAGCAGTGTTTCGTCGCCGAGATTGCCATCGGGGTCTTGCAGGCGCACCCGATAGCCGGCGGTGTCGGGCACCACCAGATCGTCCCGGTCGTCCTGGTTGACGTCGCGGAAGAAATTCAGCGGCACGATTTCGCCGGCGCGGTTTTGACCATAGATCGTGCGGATATCGGCGAATTCGACGAGCTTGCCGGCGGCCAGGTCGTAGCGCAGGATACGTCCCGGCTCAATAAAGAACAGCGCATCGCGATTGCCGAGCCGGCCGACATCGTAGGCGATCAGATTGGTGCCGGGACTCAGTGACAGAACTGATCGCGCCTCGTGGCCACCGTGCGGGTCAATCCGGTAAATGGCCAGACGTTGTTGGTGATCATCGTCACGGCCCGCCAGCACAACGTGCTGTTCCCCGTCTGTCAGACTGCCGAACAGCACGGGCTGCTCCACGAAGAAATCCGTGTCGATGACGATTTCGCCGAACTCCGGGTCCGCTGCGCCAGCCGTGGCGGATGCAGCAAGCAGGATCGGCAGGCTAAGGGCTGCGCTGCGCATGCTCGACAAGTATAAGATCCTGGGTCGCAAAGCCCAGGTCATTGGCCTTTTTTACGAGTGAGTGCAAAATCTCGGGATCCATCTCGGGCGTGCGGCTGAGTATCCACAGATAGGAGCGATCAGGACCGGCGACCAGTGAATACTGATAGGCAACCTTGTCGAGTTCAATGATGTTGTAGCCGCCGTAGAATGGGCCGAAAAACGAAACCTTGAGTTGCCCGCGATTCGTATCGCCAACGAAGTAGGCCTTCCCCGTGGCCTCGCTGTACTCGTTCGCTGAGCGGTCGAAGCCGCGGTTAACGACCTTGACACCTCCGTCATCACGCAGGCTGTAGGTGGCGGTAACTTCCGAGAGCCCTCGTTCGAATCGGTGATCGAGCCGGGCGATCTCGTACCATTTACCCAGGTAACGGTCGAGTTCAAAACCGCTGACTACCTCAACGCCGTCGGGCACGCCGCTGCAGCCGGTCTGGGTCACGAGAAGCAGCGCTACGAGCACCCGAAATCGCTTACGTTTTCGAATATTCATCAGTAAGGCCGGTAGGGTCGCCTGAAGTGAATAAACAGTCCCAGCAGAAAAAATGCAAGCGAAGCGTACATCGAAATGCGCCAGTAACTCGTGGCCGGCCGCACTATTCTGAAATCTTCTACATACACGGTTTCACACGCACCATCGCCGCTGTCGGTGCGGGTGGTGCTCGTGCCACGCCTGCCACCGTTCGCGCTGGAATAGCTGGCCAGGTATCCGCGCACGTGGATTTGATCGCCAATCCGGATGTCCCGGACCCGATCACGGATGTAATCGTCGTCCGATATCAGATGATTATTCGATAGTTGGTTCATGTCGAAGGAATCCCAGGCGGCCTGATCGCGGGTCCGAACATTGCAGGTGAAAATGCCGTTCCAGAAGTTGATCTTGTGCAACTGCGCACTGGCCGTGTTCTGCCCCCACACTACGCAAACGTCGAGCATATTGAGATGATCATTCGCCTGCAGGTGCATACGGCTGTTGCCTTCGTGGTGCCGGAACGAGACGATCATGCCCGTGAGTTCGTACTCGTACTCCGGTTCGACCAGATACTCGACATCGTTATAAGTGGCGGTAAACGCCTGCTGGCTGGTTGCGGTTTGTCTGGGTTCCTCGCTGATTTCCGCGACGTACTCGATATCTCGCGGCAAGTCGTTACGGTTCCAGAATGAGACCAGCAGCCAGATAAAGCTGCTTGCAACAAGGATGTTATTTGCTCGCACGATGCTATTCAGGGTCCGTTCACAAAAATTTCAGCGCTGGTTAAGCCGCCCGGCAATAATCTGGCTGCGACCTACAAGGGAATGTACATGAGGAAGTCGACATGAACATCATATACGCAGCAGAGAAGCCGAGCATCGCGAAATTACTGAGCAATTACACGCAATGCAGAGTAGAGCCGGACGAGATCGAGGTTACGGAAAACCCCGACGAAACCGGCAGTTTTTGCATAGGCTGGCAATTCGAGAATTATGTTCTGTCGCCAAGCGGTGAAATTGTTTCTGACAAACTGGAACTGGTCGATTAGCCCTGGCCGATTATTTCGAGCAAGCGGGTAAATGCTCCGGGATCTGTCGCGGCAACAAAGGCAATGCCGCTCAATGCGCCGCACAGATGTGCATCATGATTGATGCGGCCGCGGGATCTGTTTGACGCCCAGTACGAGTACGCTACATAGCCGACGGCAAACAACGCGGCCGGAATCGGAACCGGTATCGGAATGATCATCAGCGTCGTTGTCGGGAAGTACACGATGTACGTGAACAGAACAGCAGAGACGGCGCCCGATGCCCCCAACGATGCATACGCCGGGTTATTCCGGTGTTTGAACCAGGTGCAGGAGTGGCTCGCGACCAGGCCGACAAGATACAGAATCACAAACGGAGCCGTGCCGATATAGCGTTCCAGCGGAAACGCGAAAAAATAGAACGTAATCATATTGAACAGCAAATGCCCGACGTCGGCATGGATGAAGCCGCTCGTCACCATCGTGCTGTACTGGTTCTTTCGAACGAAAAAATACGGGCGAAACAAAAATCTGTCGATGATTCCGGGCATGCGGTAAATGCCGAGCAAGCTGACGATCACCGTCACGGCCATGATGGTCGGCGCAGCTAACTGTCCTAAGGTGAAAATGGATCGATACCTGGCGGCGCCTGGCTATTCTGGCTTACGCAGTTTCAACAAAAACCGGTGTGTCTGGCCACGCTCCCGGTCGCGCATGTGTCCGGTCATGTCATCGCTGTGAACGTGCAGGATGCCGCTGTCACCTTCCACGACAAAACCTGCAGCTGCCGAAACGCGAATTGCGTCGGCCTTTTGCATACGATGCAGAGCAGCGTTGTCCTGACCCGCCAGGCCCTGGTGATCGATGACGCCAAACACTCCGCCCGGTTTCAAGACGCCGTAAACCGCTGCCAGCGCAGCGACGGCTGCATCTTCACCGCCACGGTTGTAGATGTCGTGGAGATTCATTGCCGTTATAGCGGCGTCGAAGGGCCCGTCCTCTGGTACCAGGTCGGCAAGCTCCTTGTTCAGGCGCGATACGTTGGGCAGCCGGCCATCGGCCAGGCGTGCGCTCAGTGCTTCTTCATTGGCACCGTCTCTGATCTGCAGGGCGAACGCCGTGTTGTGAGATGTCACGTGGCCGTCCGGCCCTACCGCCAGTGACAGGACCTCCGTATACCAACCGCCACCGGCCATCACATCGAGCACGCGCATGCCGGGCTCGATGCCGAGAAAGGCAATGACCTCTGCCGGTTTTCGTCCTTGGTCGCGGTCGCGGTCGTCCGCAGATCGAAAGTCACTGGCCAGTATGGTGGCGAGGTCGGCTGTCCGTGTTTGCTCGGCCGGCACCGTCTCCGCGGCTGAAGAGGGCTGGTCGGCTTGCGAATCGTCAGCGCGATCACAGGCTGCCACTGACACACTGAAAGCCATGGTGGCGATGATGAGGTA
>Ga0224512_10001162_pt1 | contig 26080 bp, 22 predicted proteins | sample SF_May12_sed_USG_4_FD_169103 | JGI IMG/M metagenome (GOLD analysis project Ga0224512, IMG submission 169103) | Sediment microbial communities from San Francisco Bay, California, United States - SF_May12_sed_USGS_13 | ecosystem: Environmental > Aquatic > Marine > Sediment | place: USA... | reverse complement strand
GGCGCCGTCGATCGTCCAAGCCGTGCCCGCATCCGGGCCCTCGACCGTGTCGAACCCGAGCCCGCCGGTCAGGATATCGGCGGCGCCGCCGCCAACCAGCACGTCGTCCTCGTCGCCGCCCTCAAGCCGGTTGGCGCCGCCATCGCCGCTCAGCCGGTCGCGGCCCTTGCCGCCGGTCACGTTCTGGATGCCGCGCACCGTGCCGATGCGCGTCGCAACGCCGATCGCAAGGTTGGCGACGATGCCCGTCGTGTAGGCGCTGAAGTCGAGCGTGTTGTCGCCGCCGCCGCCGTCGACCAGGCCCGAGACCTCGGCGCCGTCCGCAAGCGCAAAGGTGTCGTCGCCGCCGCCGCCGAGCAGGTTCTCGATGTCGAAGAAGCCGGCCCCGCCGACGAGACCGATATCGAGACCAGAGATCAGCCAGGTCGCATCGCCGGACGGCCCGATGATGCTGTCATCGCCCGCATCGCCATACAGGTTGTCGGCGCCGGCACCGACGGCGAGGGTATCGGCGCCAAGGCCGCCGCGCAGCGTGTTCGCGCCGGCATTGCCGGCCAGAGTGTCATCGCCGGCCCCGCCGGTGACGTTCTGGATATCGTGCGCGCCGCCCGTCAGGCTCGCCGTGCCCAGGCCCAGATCGGCCGCGATCGCCGCAATCTGGTTGCTGTAGTCGAGGGTGTTGGTGCCGCCGCCGCCGCGCACCGCGCCGGTGATGCTGCCGCCCGGCATGAAGACGAAAGTATCGTCCCCGGCGCCCCCCTGGAGCGTCTCGATTCCCACAAACGTGGCCTCGTTCAGCGTACCCGCGTTGACCCCGGTGATCACCCATGTGTTGGCGTCGTCGCCCGCCACCAGAATGTCGCTTCCGAGCCCGCCCTCGAAGCTGTCGGCCCCGCCGCCGCCGGCCAGCACGTCGTCGCCGGCGCCGCCGACGATCACGTTGGCGCCGCCGTCGCCGGTCAGCACGTCCGCGCCGGCGCCCCCGGTCACGTTCTCGATGTCGGTCGCGCTGCCGGCCCCGGTCGCCGTGCCCGCGCCGAGGTCGACCGCGACACCCGCCGCTTCCGCGCTGTAGTCCAGCGTGTCGGCCCCGGCGCCGCCGGCAATCGTGCCGGATGCCGTGCCGCCGGCCATGACAAACGTGTCATCCCCCGCACCGCCGGTCAGGTTCTCGATGCCCGCAAAGGCAGCTGCCCCGTCGATCGCGCCGGCGTCCGCGCCGGTCACGTTCCAGGTCGCACCCGCGTCATCGCCGACCAGTGTGTCGGCGCCAGGTCCGTCGCCGCCCGCGATCATGCCGCTGACGCTGCCGCCATCCATAAAGAAGGTATCGGTGCCGGCGCCGCCGGTCAGGTTCTCGATGCCCGAGAATGCCGTGCCGTCGACAGCGCCACTGTCCGCACCCGTGACGCTCCAGCTGCCGCCCGCGTCATCGCCGACCAGCGTGTCGACGCCGGACCCACCGGTGACCGACACCGACGTCCCGGCCGCCGCGTCGAGGCCGGCAAGCACGACGGTGTCGCCGAAATCGCCCGCCCGGATGTCGAGCGTGCCGGTCGGGCTGGCAAAGCGCAGCGCCGGCCCGCCGGCGCCGTCGTCGACCTGCATCACGCCGTCGCCGGCCACCCCGTCGTCGGACAGAAGGAGCGTCCGGCTCGCGCCGGTTTCGTTCGAGATTTCGCGCTCACCCGCTGCCGACAGATCGTCCACCGCCTCGACGTCGCTGTGCTCGATCGTCTGGCCTACCATGCCCAGCAGTTGCTCGATGACGCCGATACCCAGGCCCTGGGAGCGGTACGCCGCCCTGTCGAACAGCCCGTTCTTGATATGCAGTTGATCCGCGCCGAGGTCGCCGGCGAAGCTGATCCCCGCGGCCAGCGTGAACGGCGTTTCGAAGTCCAGCACCAGCCGGTCGTCCAGCCCCGTGCCCGCGATGCGCACGCTGGTCACCTGGTCGAGGCCGCGCTCTTCAACAATTTGCGGCCCCGAAAGGCCGCTGTTGTCGACGATCTGCAGCATGTTGAACGCGCTGTCGAGGCGCAGCGTCAGGTCGCTGCCGTCGGTCGCCATGTCGACCGCCCACGGCATCAGGTCCGCCGACAGCAGGTAGCGCGGCTCGAGCTGCTCGAACAGCACCGGCCGCCCCGCCTGCGGGTTCCCCGCACGCGCCCCCGTCAGGCTGCCGGCGGATGGTCGCCGCGCCGGAAGACGCTGCAAGAGGTCGGTCCAGGACTCACGCGACGCCCGGCGCGCACGTGCGCCGCCAGGCTGCATCTGCTTGAACGGAAACGCCATGGTTGCCCCCCAAAGGCTGTCACACGCGACAGATCACAGAGCGCGGGAGGCGTTGGTTATGGATTACAAGTAATACGTGAATAATCCTTGCGGCGGTTTAGGGCCCGCCCACAGGATTCGTTACAACAAATTCTCTTTCGATATTTTGACGGCCCCCCGATAGACGCTCTGCTAACCGCTCACTCCCCACTATTTCAAGTCAAATATCTTTTTTTACAAACTTGCGGAATTGCACAGATTTTTGTTATTTTTTTCTTTATCGCGACATAATTAACATAATTCGTGCGAGAATTCAAGATGAGTGCGCCAGCTTTCGGTGACAGCAGCAAATTTGGCATACATTCCTTGGCCTACTGGTGGCTCGACGAAACAAGTCGGAACGTCAAGTGTTCTGGCTACCGTTGCGAGTAAGAAGATGCATGTCTTTATGACGTCGGGTTGTTCCTCCGAACCCTTGTTCCCTGCCAAGAACCATCCAGCGTGCCTGCGGCTCTGCGTGCTGGTCCTGCTCGCGCTGGTCTGGTGCCCCGGCAGTATCGTCAAAGCCAAGGAGCAGTCGGCGGCACTCAGCGGCGCGGTCGAAGCCGGCAAGACCTATGCAGTACGATTGCGCAACTTGCCCAAGGGGGCAATCCTGGCAGTCAAGTTGCAGGCCAGCGATGCGCTCGTTGTGTGGCTGCTGAGTGAGGAGAGCTTCAAGGTCTTCCCGTTAGTTAAGAAACCTCTTTTCCGCGGAGAAACGTCGGGCAAGCTCGAGTTCTCGCTCCTGATCCCCGAATCCAGCCATTATTTCATTGTGCTCGACAATAGAGACCACAAAAAAGATCGTAAATTCAGCCTCGGCATTAAAGCCGCGGCGGAGTGACCTCCGATAATTCAGATGGCGTGGTTTGCATACATTGGCAGTGGCGCACAAACAGTACTAGATATTGGCGCCCCAAAGCACAACGTTACTAACATAAAGATTTGGCACCCGAATTGGCACCGGACGGGTTGGTAAGAGGTGGTATTTAACGGCATGCGCTGGTATTGCCGGCTTCATAAAACGGCAGAATTCTGTACAAAACGGGATTTCCCGGTATCAGCCGGGATAGCCTTCAGCGCCTTCGAATCCCGTTGGGGTCGCCAATCTTTCTTTATCCCGCGACTCCCTACTTCCCCGGCATCCGTGCCCAGCGGCCCTTTCGCGCGCGGCGCGCGGCCCGCTCTGCCCGGTCGTAGGATGCCGCAAGGTCGCCGCCGAGCCGGCCGGCGTTGGCGCGCAAGTAGGGTCTGAGCGGGACCGCCCAGCCCGACGCCACCATGGCGAGGCCGATATCGCGCTGTCCGCCGCCATCGAGCATGCAGTGGACCAGCGGCCGCCCCTGCTCGTCCCCGTAGTGTTGGCAGGTCAGCGTCCCGCCGGCGCCGGCAAGGATGTCGTCCAGCGCGGCCCGCGCGAACCAGCCGTCGCCGCCCGCGGCGTCCAGCGCCGGCGCGTCGATGCCGAGAATCCGGGCGGTGACGTCGCGGTGACCCATCGCGGAAAGCAGGATCGTCCTGCCGTCGATGGCTGTCGCCTCGCCCCTGTAGGACTGCGCCGACGCCGGCGCCGCGAGCAGCAACAGGACGGCCGCACTTATCAATACCGGAATGCGCATGCTGGCCATGCTGCCTTCAGCCGCAGCGCGAGGCAAGCGGAACCGGCCGCCTTACAGATAATGGTGGATGATTTTCTCGCCGAAGAATCGGGCCCCTTCGATCGGCGGCATCGGCTGGATGACGACGCGGCGCCCGTCGCCGCCGGCGGCGGCGCGGCCGGCGCCAACCCTGCCCGCATATCGGTTGCCACATCCCGAGAGCGCGGCTCAACGCCGGACTTGTTCGGCTGTTAATCCCGTGACGTCACGATGCGACCGCTTCGCCGACCCGGTACAACACCACGATTCCCAGCCCCGCTGTGGCCGTCCCGACGGCACCCTGCAACAGGCGGTTGGCCGCGGTCAGTGTCCGTGCGGTCCAGCTCAGCGGGATGGCGATCAGCGCCGACAGAGTCGCCATACCGGCGATCGACCCGAGGCCGAACAGCAACACATAGAGCAGGCCGGAAAGCGGGTCGCGGATCGTCGAGGCGGTCAGCACCATGAGCGCCGCCGAGCCGGCAAGCCCGTGCATCATCCCGACCGCAAGCGTGCGGACCGGCAGACCCCGGGGATGGTCGTGTTCGTGGCGGAAGCGATGGCTGCTTGCGGCCTGTCCGGCATGCGAATGGGCATGCAGATGAGCCGTGCCGCCATGGTGCCCGTGCATGTGGAAATGCACCCGGTCGCGGATCAGCCGGTGCAGGACGTGCAGACCGAGCAGAACCAGCATGACCCCGACCGCGCCCTCCAGCCACGCCGCCAGCCGCCCCCCTGGCGTCAGTCCTGTCGCCAACGCCAGCCCCGCCACCGCGGCCAGTGTGGCCGTGTGACCGAGTCCCCACACCAGGCCGTGGCGGACGATGCGGCGGGGCGAACTGGTGCGGCAAACGATACTCGAGACTGCCGCGACATGGTCGGCTTCCAGCGCATGCTGCATGCCCACTAACACGCCGAGGAAGAGGATCGTGCCCATCCGCGTCAACCGGCCCCTTTCTGTTCCCAGCCGCTGCCGGTCTGCTGCCAGTAGGTGACCTCGTGGCCGGCCGCCGTCGCCGCCTTCCAGTGCGCGCGTGCGCGGGAGACGGCTTCGGCGTCGGCGCCGTCGAACAGCTCGCAGCACAAGGCGAACGCCGACGGGTCGGCCAGCGTCGCCCCGTCCACAAGGAACGCAACATGGGCGCGGTTCGGGTTTTCCTCTTCCGTTGTCAGCCAGACCGGTTGCATCTCCGCGTGCCCTTCGCGCTTCGAGCCGTGCGGCAGGAAACCGTCCTTGTCATAGACCCACAGCAGCGCGTTCAGCGCCTCGACCCTGTCGTCGGAGCGCGCCATCACCACCGCGCGCCAGTCCCGCTGCAGCGCGGTCTCCAGCATTTTCGGCAGCACCCGCTCCAGCGGGCTGCGTTCCAGGTGGTAGAAGCGGATCTCGGTCATGGGCGGGAAGAAACTCGTTTCACAGTGGCGCTTCCTATTTCTCGTAATTGTCGGCGACGAGGCGGTCCAGAAGGCGCACGCCGAAGCCGGTCGCGCCCTTCGGCACAGTCGGCCTGGCCTCCTTCGACCACGCGACCCCGGCGATGTCGAGATGCGCCCACGGCGTCTTGTTGACGAAGCGCTGCAGGAACTGCGCCGCGGTGATCGAGCCGGCGTCGCGGCCGCCGATATTCTTCATGTCGGCGGCGTCGGTCTTCAGCTTGTTGTCGTAGGCCTCGTCCAGCGGCAGGCGCCAGACCTTCTCGCCGGTTGCAAGGCCCGCCGCGGTAAGCTTCTCCGATAGCGCATCGTCGTTGGCGAACAGCCCGGCATGCTCGTGGCCGAGGCCGACGATGATGGCGCCGGTCAGGGTCGCGAGATCGATGATGAATTGCGGCTTGATACGGTCCTGGCAGTACCACAGCACGTCGGCGAGAACCAGCCGGCCCTCGGCGTCGGTGTTGTGGATCTCGATGGTCTGGCCGGACATCGACTTGACGATATCGCCGGGGCGCTGCGCCTTGCCGTCGGGCATGTTCTCGACCAGCCCGACCAGGCCGACGGCGTTGACCTTCGCCTTGCGGCCGGCCAGCGCCTTCATCAGCCCGATCACCGTGCCGGCGCCGCCCATGTCCCACTTCATCTCCTCCATGCCCGGCCCCGGCTTGATCGAGATGCCGCCGGAATCGAAGGTCACGCCCTTGCCGACGAAGGCCACCGGCTTCTTCGCTCTGGCCGCCCCGTCCCAGTGCATGACCACCATGCGGGAGTCGTGGGCCGAACCCTGGCCGACGCCGAGCAGCGCGTTCATGCCGAGCTTCTCCATCTTCTTGACGTCGAAGATCTCGACCTTGACGCCGAGCTTCTCGAGGGTCTTCGCTTCCTTGGCGAGCGTCTCGGGATAGATGACGTTGCCCGGCTCGGAGACGAGGTCGCGCGTGAAGAAGACGCCGTCCGCGACCTTGTCCATCGGCCCCCAGGCGCGCCGTGCCTTCGCGGCGCCGGCGACGCACACGGTAACGGATTTCAGGGTCGGCTTGTCCTTCTTTTCCTCCTTCGTGCGATAGCGGTCGAAGCGGTAGCTCGCCAGCCGCGCGCCCAGCCCCACGTTCGCCGCCGCAGCCACGAGGTCCGTGACACCAGTATCGACGATCACGGTCGCGGCGGCCGAACCCGAAGCGATCAGCTTGCCGACCGCGTTGCCGCCCAGCGCCTGCTGCTCCAGCTCGCCGAACTCCTTGTTGACCCCGGCCAGAACCGCGCGGTCCAGCGCGGTCCCCGCGGGTGCCAGGATTTCCAGGAACTGCCCCTTCTTGCCCTCGAAACGGCTCGCCTTGATGGCCCGGGTCACGGCGCCCTTGGTCTGCGCGTCCAGCGCCTTGGCGGCGGGCGACAGCTTCTTGCCGTCCGCGACCAGGACGACGACGGCGCCCCTGTCGGGCAGGGCAGGCTCGGCAAACGAGATCTTCATTGGGGTCCTCTCTTACGGGTGTACCGCCGCGCGGCGCGGCCCGACGACTCTAGCGCTGCCGAAAAAAAAGAAAAGCCCTGCCAGCGAAAATCCGTCCGCCGCTCAGATGTTCATCTTCTTGAAGATGAACTCGGGGATGTGGCGGATGATGGTCATGATGCCCCACCAGAAGACCGGCACGTAGACCACGTGCCGGCGCCTCTTGGCGGCCTTCAGGCAGGCGCGGGCGGCCTGCTCGGGGCTGGCGACGAGGAACATTCCTTCCAGCCCCCAGGTCATGTCGGTGTCCATGAAGCCGGGTTTGACCGTGGTGACCGAGACGCCCTTGCGGAACAGCCGCGCGCGCAGACCCTGGAGATAGGCGTTCAACCCGGCCTTGGCGGAGCCGTAGACGTAGTTCTTCAGCCGCCCGCGGTCGCCGGCGACGGAGCTCAGCACCACGACGTGGCCCTCGCCCTGCGCCTCCAGATGCGGGGCAAGGCGGTGCAGCACGGAAACGGCGCCCGTATAGTTCACCGCGATCGCGTGTGCGGCGAGCGCGAAATCGGCGTCGATCTCGTCCTGCTCGGGCATCGCGCCGAAGGCGAGGAAGACGTTGAGGATATCGGCCCGCTTGCGGGCATCCGCAGCGAAGGCCTCGTGGCCCGCCAGATCCTCGGCATCGAACGGCAGCACGTCGACATTACGGCCGGTGCGGACCGAGACGTCTCCGGCGGTGCGCTTCATGTCGTCCACATCGCGGCCGGCGAGGATCACGTCGGCGCCGTCCTCGGCCGCGGCGCCTGCGAAGGCCCGCGCCACCGACGAGGACGCGCCGAGCACCAGCCAGGTCTGCCGTTGTTCTTCGCGTCCGGCCATCGTCCTATCCCCTGATCTTCAACCGCCGCGCCATGTCGGAATTCATGACCCGGTCGGGATCGATGCGGTCCAGGACGGCGCGGAATTCGTCGAGCCTGGGATACATCGCGGCGAAGGAGTCCGGCTGCATCGCCGCATCCTTGGCAAGGTAGATGCGCCCGCCATGATCGAGGGTAATCCGCTCCAGCCGGCCGAGCAGCTCGGTCACCCCCGGCTTGGCCGGGAAGTCCAGCGCCAGCGTAAAGCCGCGCATCGGGAACGAAAGGTGGCCCTTGCCCGCGCCGCCCAGCGTCTTGAGCACCGCAAGGAACGATCCGGTGCCGGCCGCGGAGATCGCTTCCATCAGCTTGCGCAGGCCGGTCGGCGATTCGGCGTCCGGCAGGACGCACTGGAACTGATGGAAGCCGCGTTTTCCATACAACAGGTTCCAGTCCTCGATCGCGTCGAGCGGATAGAGGAACTGTGTCAGCGGCGCGTGCCGCTCCCGCCCGCGCCGAGGCACGCGGTGGTAATACAGCGCGTTGAAGATGCCGACGCTCAGCCGGTTCATCGCGAATCCGGGCATCTCGATCGGCATCCGCCGGCGCGTCCGGACGGGCGCGTCCACGGCGATCTCCGAATCGTCGGCCGTCTCGAGAATACCGCGGCCGAGGGCGCGCCCGCGGGCGGTGGCGTCGATCCAGCCGACGACATAGGTGTGCCGGTCGCGGGCCTCTTCCTGCATGGCAAGAAACGCTTCAAGGTCCCGGGCCGGGGTTTCCTTCATGAGGACGGCATTCGATTTCACCGGCCGCAGCCGAAGGCCGGCCGCCAGCATGATTCCGGTCAACCCGATGCCGCCGACCGTGGCGGCGAACAGGTCGGCCTCGCCGTCCGGGGTGACACGCCGGGTCTCGCCGTCCGGCAGCATCAGGTCGATCCAGTCGACATGGTCGCCGAAACTGCCGTGACGGTCGTGGTTCTTACCGTGCACATCGTTGGCGATGCAGCCGCCGACGGTGGCGAACCCGGTGCCCGGGCTGACCGGCACGGCATAGCCATGTGTCTGGACGACGCGCATCAGATCGCCGACCTCCACGCCGGGCTCGCACACGACCCGTCCCGCCTTCCAGTCGGCCGAAAGGATGCGATCCAGCCGCGCGGTCAGGATGACGTCACCGCCGCCGTTGAGCGGCGTATCGCCGTAGGAGCGGCCGCCGGCATAGGCGATCACGCCGTCGTCGCGCCCGGCGCGCAGGGCGTGTGCCACACCCGCTGCGCGTTCCGGGCGCCAGGCACGCACACTGACCGCCAGGGCGCGGCCCCAGCCGCTGAGTTTCATGTGTCGCGCGCGCATCGACCCGGCCTATCGATAGAGGATCCAGCCGAAGGCAAAGAGCCAGCCCGCGACGCTGAGCAGCAGCCCCTTGTCCTTGTATATAAGGTCGGTCGGCGAGCCCGACCGCTCGTAGACGATGGTCAGCTGCAGGTATCGCAGCAACCCGGCGACCACGAACGGACCCGTGAAGTACAGTTTCTCGCTGCCCAACCGGGCCATGACCGCCTGGTCTGTGGTAAAGATCAGGTAGGAGACCAGCAGGGTCGAGAGCACCGCCATGAGGCTGCCGTCGAGGAACGGCCGCGAGTATCCCTCGAGGCTCTTGCGGTGACCGGAATCCATGTCCCGGACGATATCGTCGCGCCGCTTGGCCAGCGCGATGAACAAGGCCAGCAGTCCGGTTACGATCAGGATCCAGGCACTCGGCGCGACGTCGATCAGCATCGCACCGGCCTGGACCCTGAGCACGAATCCGAAAGCCACGACCAGCACGTCGATGACGGCGATCGATTTCAGGTAGAGCGAATAGGCGATATTGATCGCGAAATACGCGGCAAGGATGGGCAGTACGACCGGAACACGCCAGGCGGCCAGCCCCACGCCGCCGGCCAGCAGGCAGGCCATCAGCACCAGTGCGGCGGCCGGCGATACCGCGCCCGACGCCAGCGGTCGCGTGCGCTTTACCGGATGGCTGCGGTCCGCGTCGCGGTCGCGGAAGTCGTTCAGGCAGTAGACCGCACTGGCGACCATGCAGAAGGTCGCGAAACCGATCACGACAGCCACGATGCTGTCGGTTGAGATCTTCTCGGGCGTGAAGAACAGCGGCGCCGCGACAAAGGTGTTCTTGACCCACTGTTTCGGACGCAGGAGATTCAGGATGGCTGGCAGCACCATGACCAGTCAGCGTTCTTTCCATCGGTTGGTCGGACGGCCGCCGCGCCGCATGCGCGCCTGCCTCAACATCACATAACCACAATTCTCTTAGCTATAGTTAATATTGCAGACTGAAGGGCGCGCCACTGAAACACCGCCGACGTGGGGCCGACCTCGAAAACACTTTTGCCTTCAATCGTTTCATCTTATAGATGTCGCGGAGCCTATTGAGCGAATGAACAGAATTTCGAAGTATATTTTCGGACAGACCGCATTCGTCATGATCTTCGTGACGGCTATTCTCAGCTTCGTCATCTGGCTGACCCAGTCATTGCGGTTCGTCGATCTGGTGGTCAACCGCGGCCTGCCGGTCACCGAGTTCCTGTGGCTTGCGATGCTGATTCTGCCGCGGTGGCTGGCGGGTATCCTGCCGATCGCGTGCGTCGTCGCCGTGGTACACGTGTACAACAGGCTGATCACCGACCGCGAGCTTGTGGTGCTGCGGGCCGCCGGATTCAGCAATCTGCGGCTGGCCAGCCCGGCCATTCTTCTGGGGCTGGTCGTCATGCTTCTCGTGTATCTGCTCAATGTCTACCTGCTGCCGGTGTCGTACCGCCAGTTCAGGGAACTGCATCAAGCAGCCAACTCCGACTATTCGGCCATCCTGTTGCAGGAAGGCTCGTTCCAGACGCTGCCGCAGCGGCGGACCATCTTCATCCGCGAGCGTGTCGGAGCAGGACGGTTCAACGGAATATTGTTTCACGACGCCAGCGACCCGGACCGCCCGGTCACCTTTATGGCTGAAAGCGGTGCCCTGGTTCAGACCGAAGCCGGCTCGCGCATCGTGCTGATAAACGGGAACCGCCAGCAATTCGACCGGAACAACGGGGCGGTGTCGTTCCTCGCCTTCGAGAAGAACTCCCTTGATCTGGATCTGGCCGCCGGCGTCGCCCCTAGCGGCCGTAAACGCCGTCCTGAAGAGATGTTTCTGTGGGAGCTGTTCGATCCCTCCCTGGATGCCGAAACGGAGCGGATTCCATACCGGGCGGAAGGCCACAGCCGCATCGCGTCACCGTTCATGGCGCTCGGTTTCGTCGTAACGTCCCTCGCCATTCTGCTTTCGGGCGACTTCAGCCGGCGCGGTCAGGGCAATCGGGTGGTCATGGCCATCACGCTCGTGATCGCGCTGCAAACGTCAGCGATAGCCGCCTATAACCTGGCAGGCGACAATGCCAGGGCAATCCCGCTGCTGTACGCGAGCGTCATTCTGCCGCTCATCATAGGTCTGTTCGCACTGGGTCAGGCGGGCCGGCGTCGCGTCCGGGCGCGGCGCACCGGCATGTCTGCCGGTTAGGGCAAGCGCCATGCGACTGTCGATGACCCTCTCGGGCTATGTGGCACGCCAGGTATTGCTGTGGTTCGGGATAATCTTCCTGGGAATCGCCAGCATGGTATTCCTGCTCGATATCGTTGAGCAACTCCGCAAAGCTGCGGGCAAGCCCGATGTCACGATCAAAGTGGTCATCCAGCTGTCGCTGCTGCAACTGCCCTTCCTCGTGCAGAAGACCCTGCCTTTCATGGTCCTGTTCGGATCGATGATGGCGTTCTGGAGACTCTCTCGATCGAATGAACTGGTGATAGCGCGCGCAGCGGGCGTCTCTGCCTGGCAGTTCCTTCTTCCGGCGGTCCTGCTGGGTGCACTCGTCGGCGGCATCCAGACAGCGGCGCTGAATCCGCTTGCGGCCGCGATGCTGGCCCGGTTTGAGAAGATGGACGCCGAATACATGAAGCGCGCGACCAGCAGCCTGTCCATTTCCCCGACCGGTGTCTGGCTGCGCCAGGGCAACAGCGAGTTCCAGACTGTCATCAATGCGCGGCGCATTACGAGCGACGGTTCGGAGCTCCTGACGGTAACATTCTTCAACTTCGAACACCCGGAGCGGTTCATCAACCGGATCGATGCCGAGCGGGCCCGCCTGGAAGACGGCTACTGGCTGATACGGGATGCCACGATCTCGGCGCCGGACGAGACCAGCAGGCATGTCGGGTCGCACCGGATCGCGACGGATCTTACCCTGGACCGGATCCAAAACAGTTTCGCATCGCCGGAAACCATGTCTTTCTGGAATATTCCCGCCTTTCTTGAGACCCTGACTTCGGCAGGGTTTACGGGACACCGCCACCTGCTGTACTGGCATACGCTGCTCGCCATGCCGCTGTTGCTTGCTGCCATGGTATTGTTCGCCGCGGTGTTCACGCTGAAGATCGGAACACGGACCAGCGCGACACGAACCATCGGCGCCGGCGTGATCTGCAGTTTCCTGCTGTATTTCGCCTCCGATATCATTTACGCCATGGGCCTTTCCGGCAGCGTTCCGGCAATCCTGTCGGCATGGAGCCCCGCGGCGATCGCGGCGTTGCTGGCGCTCGCCATGGTCTTCCATCTGGAGGACGGGTGATGCCTCGCGGGCGTAAGATCGCTGGTCGCTGGCTGCTGCGACTCCTGCCGGCGGCGGCGGCGCTGGCGGCCCCCGTCTGGGGTACAGCGGCACAACAGAGCGAAAGCCCCGGCACCGCACCGCGATCGCAGGCGGTGATATCGGCTGACGAGATCACGTATGACGAATCCCTGCAATCGGTGGTCGCCAGCGGGAACGTCGAAATCGCTCATGGCGAGCGCATTCTCCTCGCCGAAACGGTTCGCTACGACCAGGGCAACGACAACGTCACCGCAACCGGAAACGTCGTGCTTCTGGAGCCCAGCGGCGAGGTCATGTTTGCGGACTACGTCGAGCTGTCCGACCAGCTGCGCAGCGGCGTGATCGAGAATATCAGAATCCTGCTGGCGGATGACAGCCGGCTCGCCGCCAACGGCGCACGGCGGATCGATGGGCGCAAGACGATCATGAAACGCGCAGTGTTCTCGCCCTGCCGGGTGTGCGAGGACGACCCGGACCGGCCGCCCCTGTGGCAGCTCAAGGCCGGCACCATCGTCCACGACCAGGAAAGCCAGAATATCCAGTATACGAATGCGTGGCTTGAGATGCTTGGCGTCCCGGTGGCGTACACACCGTATCTCACACATCCGGACCCCAGCGTCGCGCGCCGTTCCGGCCTCCTGACGCCGCAATTCGGCACCAGCACCGTTTTCGGTGGATTCGGGCGGATTCCGTTGTATCTGGTCTTCAGTGACAGCATCGATGCCACCTTCGAGCCCATATTGACGGTCCGGGAGCGGCCAATTCTGGCAATCGAATACCGGCAGCAATTCAACAACGGTGCCGTGGAGTTTTCGGGGAGCGCGACCAAGGCGGACCGCGAAACCGGTACAACGATCATCGAAGACGAGCAGCGCGGGCATCTGTTCGCAACCGCCCGCTTCGATCTGAGCGACGACTGGCGCTGGGGGTTCGATTACCGGCGGGCTTCCGACCCGACCTACCTCGACCGCTTCGACTTTTTCGGCGAGCCCGGGGACACCCTGGAGAGCAATCTCTTTGTCGAAGGCTTCCACCGACGGACCTATACGGCGGGCAATGTGTTCGGGTTTCAGGACCTGGGCCCTGCCGATGCGGTCGACGAACCGCTGGTCGCGCCGATCCTGGACCACAACTATATGAGCGAGGCCGACTCCATTGGCGGCCGATGGGCGTTTGACGCCAATGTCAGGAACCATGTCAGCAATGACAGTACCGACAGCCGACGTGTGTCTGTCAAGGCCGGCTACATGATTCCCTTCGTCGCCGATTTCGGCCTGGTCACCACGGTCTCGGCATCGATCGAGGCGGACGGGTATCATTACGACCAGCGGGTCGTGGGCGGCCAGACCGAAAACAACGTTAAGGCGGGCCGCGTCGTTCCCCGGCTCGCCGTCGAATGGCGGTTTCCGTTCGTGCGGGGAACCGGCGGCATCCGGCAACTGATCGAACCCCTGGCTGCTGTTATCGTCGCCCCCAATAACGGCAACCCGCAGGAGATCCTCGAAGAGGACAGCGTTGTCGTCGAGCTGGACGACACCAACCTGTTCAGCGAGGACCAGATACCGGGCCTCGATCGCGCCGACCTGGGCCAGCGCGCGGTCTACGGCCTGAAAGCCGGGCTCTACGGCGAGCGCGGCGGCCGGCTGACAACCTTCTTCGGACAGAGTTACCGGGTGCCGAACGAAAGCAACGAGACCCTGACGACCGACCTGCGCGCCGGCCAATCGGACTACGTGGGCCGCGTCGAGATCGTCCCGAACAAATACCTCGACGTCCTCTACCGGTTCCGGCTTGCCGAGGGGGACTTCGACCCGCTGCGCAGCGAACTCGGGGTCGACATGGGCCCGCCTGCGTTCCGGCTGTCGGGAGACTACCTGTTCATCGCCAGCGAGGCGTCGGGCGGCGCCTTCCCGGACCGCGAGGAACTGACGGCGGCCTTCGAGTCCCGGCTCACCGACTTCTGGTCGGCCGGCGTGGAGACCCGCCGGGACCTGGCGCCGGCCGGCGGCCCCCTTGAACATCTGGGGCGGATCACCTACGAAGATGAGTGCTTCCAGTTGGAAGTGGAATACCGTCGCAATTTCACCAGCAGTATCGAAATCGAGCCGTCGACCACCATTTCGCTGCAACTGGTGTTCAAGAGCCTTGGCAACGTATCGGCGAAGCAGACGGAATCCAATTGACGCACAGGCAAAGGTTGGGACGCACCTATTTGATGATGAACCCGTTCTTCTGTCTATCGGCGATCCGGACACGCACCATCGGCACGGCCGCCGCGGTCGCGTTGTTCGTCGCCTTGTCAGGACCGGCCCCGGCCCAACAGGAGGCGCGGATCGCAGCCGTCGTCGACGACCAGGTCATCTCGTTCATGGATCTCGTAAACCGGACCCGTCTGGTGATGTTCGCCACCGGCCTCGCGCCGACCGAGGAGAATATGAACAGGCTGATGCCGCAGATTCTCAACGGCCTGGTCGACGAGACCCTGCAGCGGCAGGAGGCCAAGGCGCAAAACGTGACCGTACGGGACGCGGAAGTCGAAAAAGCGCTTGCCGACATGGAGCGGCGCAACAACCTGCCCCCCGGCGGGCTGGACGGGTTTCTAGCCTCCAAGGGCGTCGAAAAGAGCGCCCTGCTCAACCAGGTGCGATCGAGTATTGCCTGGGCCAAGCTTGTCGACAGGCGGTTGCGGCCGCAGGTCGAGATCGGTGATGAGGAGGTCGAAGAAGCGCTTCGCAGTATCAAGGAAAATCGGGGCAAGCCGCAGCTTCTGGTATCGGAGATATTTCTTGCCGTGGACGATGCGTCCGCCGACACGCGGGTGCGCGACTCGGCCATGCGTATCGCCCAGCAGATCCGCGCGGGCGCCAGTTTCGAGGCGCTCGCCAGGGCCCTTTCCCAGAACGCGACGGCGGCAGCCGGCGGCGATCTCGGCTGGCTGATCGAAGGGCAGTTCGAAGACGAGCTCGGACGCGCCCTTGCGACCATGCGGCCGGGCCAGATTGCCGGGCCGATTCGCACCTCGGACGGCTATCACATTATCCTGTTGCGCGACCGCCGGCTGCCAGGTGGTTCGACGCCAAATCAGGTGACTGTCGATCTCCGCCAGATCGGCCTGCCGCTATCGGCAACGGCGTCGGAGGAAAATATCCGCAGGGTTCTGGCCGCGGCGGATAGTATCCGAAACCGCGCCACCGACTGCGCGGCGCTTGAGGGGCCCCCGCTTGCCGGGAATGCCAGGGTGGTCCGGATCGGCCGGATCCGTGTCGGCGACCTTGCTGCGCCGCTGCAGGCGACTGTAATGCGGCTGGACAGCAACCAGATCAGCGCCCCGCTGCGCACGCAGCAGGGCGTCGTGCTGTTCATGGTGTGCGACCGCGAGGCCGAGGTCGCGGAGCTGCCCGGCCGCGACCAGATCCAGAAGCGGCTGGAGTTCGAAAAACTCGATCTGCTCGCCCGGCGATATATGAGGGACCTGCGCCGCGCCGCGTTTGTGGACGTCAGGATATGACGTCCGCTCCGATCGCAGTCACCATGGGCGAGCCCGCCGGGATCGGCGCAGAAATCTGCCTCAAGGCGTGGATGCGGCGCGAGGAGTTGTCCCTTCCGGCCTTCTTCCTCCTCGACGACCCGAGGCGTCTTGCGCGGCTGGCGCAGACGCTGGAATGGCCGGTCGATGTCGCAGAGATCGATTCGCCCGGCGACGCCGCGCCGGCGTTCGCCGACCGGCTGCCGGTCCTGCCGCGGCCGCTGCCTGGCGGAACGATACCGGGAAGCCCCGACCCGGCGAACGCGCAGGCCGTCCTCGCGGCGGTGGAGGAAGCGGTCGATCTGGTGCAGAGCGGTGAGGCGGCCGCCCTGGTCACCAACCCGATCAACAAGAAGGCGCTGTACGAGGCCGGCTTCCGGCACCCCGGCCACACCGAATTCCTGGCCGAGCTTGCCGGCCATGATTCAAGGCCCGTGATGATGCTCACCTGCCCCGGCCTGCGCGTCGTGCCGGTAACGGTCCACCTTGCGCTGCGCGATGCCGTCGCGTCCCTCGACCAGGGAGAAATCGAAGCCGTTTCACGGATCGTCGCGCGGGCGCTGACCACGGATTTCGGCATCAAAAAGCCGCAGCTTGCGGTCGCCGCCCTGAACCCGCATGCGGGCGAGGCCGGCGCGCTGGGGCGCGAGGAGATCGACATCATCGCGCCGGCGATCGAAACCCTCAAGCGCGAAGCGCTGCTGGTGCTGGGCCCGGTCCCGGCCGACACGCTGTTTCACGAGCGCGCCCGCGCGACCTACGACGCCGCGATCTGCATGTATCACGACCAGGCGCTGATCCCGCTCAAGACCATCGACTTCTATGCCGGCGTCAATATCACGCTGGGGCTGCCGTTCGTCCGCACGTCCCCCGACCACGGCACCGCGTTCGAGATCGCCGGCACCGGTGTCGCCGACGAACGCAGCTTCGTTGCCGCACTGCGCGAGGCCGGCGCCATGGCCGAACGGCGCGCCGAGAGCAGGGCCGGTGGGCGAACCCTCGATTCCTGAAGCCGTCGCCGCGCTGCCGCCGCTGCGCGAGGTGATCGCCCGGCACGGCCTCCAGGCGCGCAAGGGGCTGGGCCAGCACTTCCTGCTCGACCTCAACCTGACGCGGCGGATCGCCCGGGCGGCGGGCGACATCGCCGCCGGCACGGTGATCGAGATCGGCCCCGGCCCGGGCGGGCTGACCCGGGCGCTGCTGATCGAGGGCGCGGCGCGCGTCGTCGCGGTGGAGCGGGATCCGCGCTGCATCGAGGCCCTGGCGCCGCTGGTCGACGCGGCGCATGGACGTCTGGAGATCGTCGAGGGCGACGCCCTGGAGGCGGACGCGGCTTCGCTCGGCACACCGCCGCGGCGCATCGTCGCCAACCTGCCCTACAACGTCTCGGTGCCGCTGCTGGTCGGCTGGCTGGAAGCGGCGCAGGCGTTCGCGTCGATGACATGCATGTTCCAGAAGGAGGTGGCCGACCGGATTACCGCCGCGCCCGGCGGCAAGTCATACGGGCGCCTTGCGGTGCTTGCCAACTGGCGTTGCCGCAGCCGCCGGCTGTTCGACGTGCCGGCGCGCGCCTTCACCCCGCCGCCCAAGGTGACCTCGGCGGTGGTTGAGCTGGTCCCCTATGACGCGCCGCCCCACCGGTGCGACATTGCCGCCCTGCAGGAAGTCGCCGCAGCCGCCTTCGGCCAGCGCCGCAAGATGCTGCGGCGGGCTCTGGCGGCCCTCGGCGGCGACACCGAGGCGCTGCTCGCTTCCGCCGGCATCGACCCAACGGCGCGCGCCGAAACCCTCGACATCGCCCAGTTCGCCGCCCTCGCGCGGGCCTGGGCGGCCCGGTAGCAAAGAAAACTGGCCTGCGCGCAGAAGGCCGCCGCCGGACCAAAACTACTTCAGCACGATCTCCCTGGCGCCGCCCGACGTGAGCGCCGCGATATCGAGCAGGATGCGGGGCAGCGCCAGTCCCCCCGGCGCCGCGAGATATTTGGGCGACCAGACAGGATCGAATTTCTCCTTGTAGGCGCGCAATCCTTCGAAATTGTAGAAATGCTCGCCGTGGCGGAACAGGAAGGCGCCGATCCGGTGCCAGACAGGGGCCAGCGGATGGGTATCGAGGCCCGAGAGCGGCGCCATGCCGAGGCTGAACCAGCCGTAGCCCTGCTCCCGGCCCCACAACATCAGCCGGATAAACAGGAAGTCCATGATGCCGTAGGGCGCGCTGTTGCGGTGCCGCATGAGGTCTATGGAGAGCTCCTGGCCGGCCGGCGCGCGCCACACGTTGGCAAAGGCGACGATATCGCCGTCGCGCCGCACCACGGCGCAATCGAACTTCGCGATGTAGTCCTCCGAGAAGGCGCCGACCGAAAAGCGCTTCTCGTGCGTCGCCTTGCCGGCGAGCCACTCGTCGGAGACGGCGCGCAACTGCGGCAGGATGGCCGGCACCCGGGCCGCCGGCACGACTTCGAACGCGGCCCCGTCCTTGGCGGCGCGCCGATCGGCGTAGCGAAGTTCCCGTCTGGCGCTGCCCTCCAGCGAGAAGGCGCCGAGATCGATCCGCGCTTCCTCGCCGAGCTTGAACATCGACAGGCCGAGGTCGAGAAAAACGGGAAGACTCTCGGCGCTCACCTGATAGAACACCGGCCGGCCGCCGTGCCGGTCGCAGGTCTCGCGGAACCGCCAGAGCAGGGCTTCCCAGGCGGCCTCCGACCCCACGGGCTCGCCCATCGTAATCCAGCTTCGCCCCTGAACCTGGTACATGACGAAGGCGTCGCCGCCCTCCGCCATGAGAAAGCGTTTGTCGCCGGAAAACGCCAGGTTCGCGTCGCTGCGCGGCGAGGCCGCAACGATGCGCCGAAGCGCCTCAGCCTGCGGTACGAGGCCGTCGTCGCGGGGCGCAACCGACCGCAGCAGCGTGTAGCCGAGCAGCCCGAGCGCCAGCACGGTAACTGCCACGCTCGCGCGCAGGAAGCGCGGAGCGTCGCCGTGATAAGCGAATTCCCACCACAGGGCATCGGAATATTCGACATGCTTGAAGGCGAACATGCCGAGCCAGATCGACCCGCCGACGATCGCCGCGATCGTCGCAATCCATGAAGGTGAAAATCGCTGGCTGAAGAACGACGCCTTGCGGCGGAAGGCCGGGCGGCTCGCGACCAGCAGGATCAGCACGCCCCCGAGGATCAGGGCTTCCTCGTAGTCGAAGCCCTTCAGCAAGGAGAAGACGATGCCGCCGCAAAGCACCGCGACCGCGAGGTGGTAGGCGCCGTCCAAACGCCGGAACAGCCCGCGGGCCAGGATCATCAACCAGAGCCCGCCGATGCTGCTGAGCAGATGCGACGCCTCGACGAATGGCAGCGGCAAGAGATGACGCAGGACCGCGACGCGCTCTGCCACGGCCGGTGTCGCCGCCGAGAACAGCAGGATCGCGCCACCGGCGAAGACGGCGGCGCCGAGAACCGGCGGCACGACGGCGTCGGCCAGCCCCCGGACCGCACGCAGCGCCGGCCCCAGCGCCTCTTTGCGGAGATGGTACTCGTGCCAGGACAGCAGGATCGCCGCCACGGCCAGGGGCAAGAGGTAATAGAGACACCGGTAGACCAGGAGGGCCCCGAAGAGCGCAGCCTGATCCCCGCCCGGCATGGCCAGCAGCACCACGGCCTCGAATACGCCCAACCCGCCGGGGGAATGACTCAGCACGCCGATGCTCATCGCCGCCACATAGATCCCGACGAAGGCCGCGAAACTGATGTCGACGCTTGGCGGCAGAACCAGGTACAGCGCCCCGGCCGCAAAGCTGATATCGACGGCGCCGAGGGCGAACTGACCGAGAGTCAACCGCCAGCCGGGCGGCGGCAGCGTCCAGTCCCTCAGCTTCAGGGGCTGCCGTCTGAGACCGGCCCAGGCGGCGTATCCGGCGACGAGGAGGAGAATCGCAACGCCGAGCCCCCGGTTGGCCGCCGCGGGCAGGGTGTCGATGGCGCCAAGGACCGCCGGCTCCACGACCAGGGCAAGGCCGAGCAGCAGGCTGACGCCCAGCCCGAAGGTCAGCGCGCAGAGTCCGGTCAGCGTCGCGATCTCGGTGGCGGACAGGCCGACGGCCGAATAGATGCGGTACCGGATCGAACCGCCGGTGATCAGCGACAGGCCGATGTTGTGGCTGAAGGTGTAGCTCGTGAACGAGGCCAGCGCAGCCCTGCCGTAGGGCAGCTTCTTGCCGAGGTGGCGCAGCGCGATTACGTCATAGCCGGTCAGCGCGAGGTAGCTGCCGGCGACGCACGCCAGGGCCAGCAGCACCGAAATCAGGGGCGTCTCGCGGAACCGGGCGAGCACGTCGGCGAGGTGAACCTCGGCGAGGATATGGTGCAGCGCCACCAGCGCCGCGCCGAGCAGCACAAGGCTGATCGCGGCCGCCGCATACCGCCACTTCAATCCGTTGGCGCTCTTCAATTCGGCACACCCATCTTGGCGGCACCCAGCCAGTCAGATTTCATGTGGACAATCGGTTTCACTCCGTCCGGACGGGTCCGGCCCGGCCCGCTTGACCGCCACGCCCGGTCCGGCTCAGCGTTCCGCGTGACGCACCACCAGCACCGAGCAATGGGCATGGCGGACGACACGGGCGGCGACGGAGCCGAGGAAGTAATCAGCCAGCCCGGGGTCGTGCGAGGCGATGACGATCATGTCGGCCCCGATACTGTTCGCGTATTCGAGGATTTCCGTCGACGGATGGCCGTCCCGCACGACGATTTCGGCGCTCTTGGCGAGCCCGTGCCCGGCCGCGATCTCCTTGAGTCTGGCGGCGGCGTCCGACAGCGCATTCTCATGAAACGATTTGGGCAATTGCGCCGCGACGTAACCGGGCACTTGTTCGAGGACATTCAGCAGCACGAGCGTGGCCCCGTGCGTCCTGGCCATATCCCGGGCCAGTTCCAGCGCGGCGGCCGCCGCCTGTGTCTGTGCGACATCGATGGGGACGAGGATGGTCTTGATCTTGGGCATCTGCGGTGCCTCCGGGCAGTGGCGGGGTCGATGTCCGGGCCGGTTCACCGGGGCCGATCAAGCGGCGCCCCGGACCCGACGGGCGGGCGCCATTATGCGCCGGCGCCGACGACAACGCCAGTGGCGGGCGGGCCGGCACACGTCGATACCGGCGGCCGCAGCAGGCCCGCCGCGCCGCACGACAGATCTTCAAAGGACGGACCACCGCCTGATTCGGTTGCACGCCGGAAATCGTTGCGACCCTGCCGCAATCGTGTCATAAATCGTTTATCGTCGATTTACGATGAAATGGAAGACAATGCCGGCTGTCGCGACGCAGGATGCCCATGGTCCGTCTGCACCGCAGCAGGAAAGCGAGAAGCTCGCGCTGCTTGCAAAGGCCCTCGGACACACTGCCCGGCTGGGTGTCGTCAGGATGCTGCACGAGAGGCGAACCTGCATCGGCTGCGACATTGTCGATCAGATCGGCCTGGCCCAATCCACGACATCCGAGCATTTGCGCATCCTCAAGGCGGCCGGCATCATCACCGGCGAGGTTGAGCCGCCCCGTGTTTGTTACTCCCTCAACCCCGAGGCATTGGCGCCGCTGCGCCGCTTGCTGGACGAGCTTGCCGGCCGGCCCGCCGGATCCGGCGAGACCTGAGACAGGCTCCCGCATGTCCACATTCGAGCGCTATCTGACAGTCTGGGTCGCACTCTGCATCGTCGCGGGCGTCGCGCTCGGGCATTTCCTGCCCGGCGTGTTCCAGGCCATTGGCGGCGCCGAAATCGCCCGGGTCAACATCCCGGTCGCCGTACTGATCTGGCTGATGATCATCCCGATGCTGGTGAAGATCGATTTTGCCGCACTGGGCCGGGTTCGTGAGCACTGGCGCGGGATCGGCGTGACGCTGTTCATCAACTGGGCGGTCAAGCCATTTTCCATGGCGGCGCTCGGCCTGCTGTTCATCGGCTACCTGTTTCGCCCCTATCTGATGGCGGATCAGATCGACAGCTATATCGCCGGCCTGATCATTCTGGCCGCGGCGCCCTGTACGGCGATGGTCTTCGTCTGGAGCAACCTTTCCGACGGCGAGCCGCACTTCACGCTGAGCCAGGTAGCGCTGAACGACGTCATCATGGTGTTCGCGTTCGCCCCGATCGTCGGGCTCCTGCTCGGCCTGACGGCGATCCGCGTGCCATGGGACACGCTCGTGCTCTCGGTCGGGCTCTATATCGTCGTGCCGGTGATCGTCGCTCAGCTCTTGCGCAAGCATATCCTTGGTTCCGGCGGGGAATCCGGCCTCAAGCGGCTGCTCGCGACGCTGCAGCCGGTCTCGCTCATGGCGTTGCTGACGACACTCGTGTTCCTGTTCGCCTTCCAGGGCGAGCAGATCATCGCCCAGCCCGTCGTGATCGCCCTCCTCGCCGTACCGATCCTGATCCAGGTCTATTTCAATTCGGGTCTTGCCTACCTGCTGAACCGCAAGGTCGGATCGGCGCACTGCGTCGCCGCCCCCTCGGCGCTTATCGGTGCGAGCAACTTCTTCGAGCTGGCCGTTGCTGTGGCGATCAGCCTGTTCGGCATCGACTCCGGTGCGGCGCTTGCAACCGTGGTCGGTGTTCTGGTCGAAGTGCCGGTGATGCTTTCCGTGGTGAAGATCGTAAATTCCAGCAAGGCCTGGTACGAGCGCAGCCCCGCCGTCCGGCGCAACCACCGCGCGGTGCGCGGATCACGGTGACAGGGACCCCGGCATCGGACGTATCCTGTTCCTGTGCGTTGGCGCGTTCGATGTCTGCGCCCGCCGGGCGACCCGGCCGCCGTTCAGACACCGGCACGCGCCGCCGAACGGACGTGCAACCCGGCCGCATGCCGTAGTAAGATCGTCCTGCAACAAGGGACTCGCGGCATGCTCGAGCTATACAATTTCTCGCAATCGACCTGCAGCCTGAAGGTCCGCATCTGCCTCGCGGAGAAGGGCTTGGAGTGGACCGACCGGCGTCTCGTCTCGAAGAACCACGACCACCTCTCCGACTGGTATCTCAAGCTCAATCCGAACGGCGTGGTGCCGACGCTGATCCATGACGGGCGCCCGGTGTTCGAATCCTCGGCGATCATGGAATATCTCGAGGACGTCTTTCCGGAGCCCGCGCTGCGGCCGGCGGACGCCTATGGGCGGGCGCGGATGCGCTCGTGGCTGGGATTCGTCGACCAGGTGACCACCCCGGCGGGCCGCTACCCGTCCTTCCAGTTCGGCGGGCTGCTGCTGAAGTTCCAGAGCATGAGCGACGCGGAGTTCGCCGAGAAAGCCGCGAAACGGCCGCTGAAATCCGCCTTCTACAACAAGATGGACAGGAAGACGGGATTTGCCGGCGCCGAGCTTGACGAGGCCTTCAACGACTTCCGCAAGACGGCGGCGCGCATGGACCTGATGCTGCAGGAGAGCGGCGGCCCGTGGCTGCTCGGCGAACAGTACACGCTGGCCGACATCGCGGTGGCGCCGCTGCTCGACCGGCAGGAGGATCTCGGCCTCGAGTACCTGTGGGAGGAGAACAATCCCGCCGTCGCCGACTGGCTGCGGCAGATCCAGGCACGCCCGGCTTACGTAACGGCCTACACGCACGGCTCCCGCCTCTCGGACCTCCACCCCGACCTCGAGCTCGGCCGCGGCACCCGCCGCCACCTGCTGGACCGCGAAGCGGCGGAAGCCGCGGGAGACTGAGCGGGCGTAGCGGCCCAGTCTTAGAGTCTCGGAACGTGACCACCAGCCGCGATTACGGCCTTGTCCCCGGACTAGAGATCACTAAGTTGTCAGTTGACAACTTAGTGATCCGGGGCGAACCCTGTCGGGGGCGGGCGCAACCCGCGCCATGCCGGCACGACAGGAGGGCACGATGAGAATTGCACTGGTATTCGCTGCGGGCACGATCGCCGGGCTGGCGGCCACGAACGTGTTCGCCGGGACGGAGGCGGTATCGTTCCCGGAAGGATACGACACGAAATTCCTGCGCTACACCACCGTCGACCGGCCGGACCGCAAGCCCGCGATCGTCCGCTTCATGTACGTGAACCGCGAGACCCTGGACGCGGCGCGCGCGGGCGAGCCGCTCCCCTACGGCACGGTGCTGGTCATGGAGGACCACAAGGCCCGCCTCGATGCCGGCGGCGCAGCGGTCGAGGGCGCCGACGGCCGGCTGGTCGCGACCGGAGAGGTCACCAACGTCTTCGTGCAGCAGAAGGAAAAGGGCTGGGGGGCGGACTACCCCGACGACGTCAGGAACGGCGAATGGGAGTATGCCTGGTTCCTCGCTGACGGAAGCCGCAAGCCGGATGCCAAGTTCGACCGCTGCTTCTCGTGCCATGCGGGGCAAGCGGACGACGACTACAATTTCACCTTCGGCGCCTGGCTGAACGAGCGCGGCCGCTAGCCGGCAGATACGCCGGGTCCGCACTCAGGCTGGGAGCAACGCGATCTCGCCACCGTTTATCCGGCATGAATGCGGCGCAGCTCGGCCAGCGCCCCCGGCAGGAAGACCCGGACGTGATGGGCGATGAGGCCGGCGACGACGTCGCCGAGTTCGATGCGGTAGACGAAGCGCCTTATGCCGATGAAGACGATAGCGCCGTGCAGCGACATGGCGAGTTCCCGTTCGGCTGCGAAGAGCGGCAGCGACGCCAGCGGCACGAGGCCGGCCTCGTGCCGCATCTCCGCCACCACCGGCGCGAGCACGCGCTCAGTCAGCGGAAAGCTGTACCGGTGCGCGAGGTCCAGGCCGTCCAGCCCGGCACGGATGAACAGGCTGACCGATTGCCGTGACGAGCGCGAGGCGTAGGCCTGGTAGAAGCCGGCGATGCGCGCCTCCAGGGGCTGGCTGCGGTCGCGCAGCAGACCGCCCCAGGCGGGGTCCCAGCGGTCGAGGAACACGGTCTGGAAGACGCGTTCGATGAGCGCATCCTTGGAGGGGAAGTACCGGTAGAGCAGCGCCTGGGTGACGCCGAGACGGCGGGCAAGGGCACGGGTCGACCCGGCGAATCCCTGCTCGGCGAAGAACTCGGCGGCGGCGGCGATGATCGCCTGTTGCCGCGCGCCGGCCGGCAGTCGTGCGCGCCGCGCCGAACCCTTGTGCGTGTGTCCTCGCTTGTCGTCAGTCACGGTCGGTATGCGCGCCCCCGCGTTTCCGGCAGCTTCCACTGTCGTCAAGACTTAGAGCATCGCCGGGTCCGGGTCCATCGGCGGCGGCACCTTGCCGCGGCACCGGACGGCATCTGCCGGACCGTTACGCGGCCGCCGCAAACCCGCAGAAAACACCGGTGCATGGGGTTGTTTCACGCGGACCGCCCGCCAACGCCCCTGCCCTACCCCTCGCGCAGGAAGCGGACGAACTCGCCGAGGCCGATCTGGCGCTCGCGGCGCAGCCGCTCGGCGGTGAGGATCGCCTCGACCTCGGCGACGCTGTCGGCGATCTCACGATTGACGACGATATAGTCGTATTCGGGCCAGTGGCTCATCTCGTCGGCCGCCTTGGCCATGCGCTGGGCGACGATTTCGGCGCTGTCCTGGGCGCGCGACTTCAGGCGGCGCGCCAGTTCCCGCGTCGAGGGTGGCAGGATGAATATGGAAACAAGATCCTCGCGCGCCGCCTCGCGCAGTTGCTGCGTGCCCTGCCAGTCGATGTCGAACAGCACGTCGCGTCCGGCCGCCAGCGCCTCCTCCACCTTCCGTCGCGGCGTGCCGTACAGGTGTCCGAAGACCGTCGCATGCTCCAGCAGCTCGTGCCGGTTGGCCATCAGGCGGAAGTCCTCTTCCTTAACGAAATAGTAGTCCCGCCCTTCGACTTCGCCCGGCCGCTTGGGGCGCGTCGTCGCGGACACCGACATGTCGAGCTTGGCGTCGCGGGCCAGGATCTCGCGCGAGATCGTCGTCTTGCCGGCGCCGGATGGCGAGGAGAGCACCAGCATCAGGCCGCGCCTGCTGATCTCGTAGGGATCGTCTTGCGTCATCGCCTGGCCGCCCGCGCCTCCGCCTATTCGATGTTCAGCGCCTGTTCGCGGAACTGGTCGATCGCCGCCTTCATGCGCAGGCCGATCTGGGTCAGTTCCACGTCGCCGGACTTCGAGCACAGGGTGTTGGCCTCGCGGTTGAACTCCTGGCACAGGAAATCGAGCCGGCGGCCAACCGCGCCGCCCTCGTC
>Ga0224512_10001161_pt1 | contig 26136 bp, 19 predicted proteins | sample SF_May12_sed_USG_4_FD_169103 | JGI IMG/M metagenome (GOLD analysis project Ga0224512, IMG submission 169103) | Sediment microbial communities from San Francisco Bay, California, United States - SF_May12_sed_USGS_13 | ecosystem: Environmental > Aquatic > Marine > Sediment | place: USA... | reverse complement strand
ATACTGTCTTGTTAAAATCGGCTTTGCGGTGACTCTGGAGCGCGCGCAGTGTCTTTCTGCGACCCGCCGCGTCCGTGACGAGGTCGTGACCTTCCGGCACCAAGAAAGCGTTGTTGACGTCTCCGTAATAGACGAACTCAATTCTGGTCCTGTCGAACCTGGTAACTTTCTTGGGATAGTCGCGCCGCAGGCCAAACCTCAGCGCATCCACCCATAGTCTCCTTAGCGATCGCCTGGTCGGTTTGGGCGCCCGCCCGTGGACCAAAATGATTGTCCCGGCGATGAAAACCCTCCTTGCAAGAACAACCTGACCGCGGCGTGACCGGCCCCGTCTCTACCGCACGCGCCTACCATCCCACACGAACTCGCCGCTCTCTACTCCCCAGTCTAGACCAAAGAAACCTGCCCCACACACTATTTGGTCCTCGCTACCGGCCCCATAGAAGACGACCAGATCCGGGTAGGCAAAACCGGGGCTCATATAGGGGCGCCGGTCGGTTAGACGCATGCCAATGACTCCGGTGCCCGACACCACACCGACGCACGCCACATCGCTTCCCGGTCGCGGCCGAATCATGAGAACACCAAGGTCCCGGCCGGTGATCTTCTTGCTGCCGATACGAATCTCATTCGGTTTGACACGCACCGGCTTATCGCCCAACAGTGTTTTCCACGCCGAGTTCGTCTTCTCATTGCCGTATAGCACGACATTGCGATCACGGTCGGCCAACGGGTCAAAGTCGACGTCGCGCACCACGTCGATCGAGCCGTTACCTTGATACCAGAATGTCTCCGCATCGTAACGCGCCTTGGCGTAGGCCCAGGCGTTTTCCTCTTGCGAGCCTTTTGTTCCAAACACGAAAACCACGCGGTGATTGAACACATCCTTGAATGTGCCGTAGCGGTGCGGCCCTTTGCTGGCAGCCGGAGCCGCCGCAGCGTCGACCCACCGCTCTTGGATGCGGTGCAACGTCACTCTCTGCGTCTGCAAGGGGTAGTCCACGGGACCAACCTTGTGGCCGTCGAGTTCGAATGTGATTGGATTCCATGTCCGGTCAATGTGCGACAGATCGAAGGTCAAACGCTCGACGTTCTCCGTCCGGCCGACAAAACGTCTCCTGCCAGGATCAAAACGCACGGCGACCGTACTCATCTGCAATTGTCTGGTCTGTGCTTCGATGCATACCCAATGGCTCCACGCGGACACACCGGGGTTGGGTGTGCGAAAATCGAGGAAGCGTACGCGTTCGTTGCCGGCACGTGAGTGACGGGCAAAGAAATCGAACATCGGATACCAATCTACACAGTCCGCACCTTCTTCATCGAGTTTATCCCACCAGTGTCCTGCTTCGGGTTCCTCGTGATACACAAAATCGTTGTGAAATGTCTCCAGACGCGACACCATGCTCCGTGATTCTTCGGCGGGCACATTATCGTCGTCCTTACCGTGAAGGACATAAACGCCAAGGCCTCTGTAATTCTCGATTAAATCGAACGTGCGACTGGGCGCCGTGGAACGCATGAGCATCTGCTCGACTGGTGTCGCTGCTTCGATCTTACGGCTGGGACGGTACGACCAGAAACTGATCCATCCCGCGCTCGGCCCGAGCGCCGCAAATCGGTCTGGATAGAGCGCTCCCAGATGCCAGGTACCGTGTCCACCCATCGAGTGTCCGGTGAGATAGACGCGGCTCGGATCGACACCGAGGTCTTTTATCGCGATCTCTAGAACTTCGAGCGCATCGATACGTCCCCAATCTTCCCAGTTAAAACCGTACGGCCGCCGGTTTGTGGGCGACACGATGTGGCCCCAGGTCTTGGCCTTGTACGCGGCTGACTGATTGATTGCTTCGACTGCGGCACCGTGAACCGACAAAAAGAGTGCCGGGGCCCACGAGCTGTCAGGGTTCTGGGCGGGATTCAAGGCGTAGTACTGAACGCTGCCATCGATGTCGCTGACAAAGGTCCGTTTGTGATTCTCGTGGGACTGTCTTGTCTCCAAGAGGAGACTGCATTTGTCAAGGACAGCCGTCTCGCCGTCTCGTTCGCCCACCACCGCTAGCTCGAGAGACACCTTGCCGGGTAAAGCGGGTGCTTTGCCCGTTAGTTTGATGGGCACCTTGCGAACAGCAAGCGGCTGCAGCTCCGGCACCTTCTGACTAACTTCATCTCCGTGTTCGAGCGATGCCACCACCCAGATATCGCGTACCGGTTTCGTCGTTGCGTTGATTAATACGACTGCGGCCCAGTGGTCGATGATTTGACCAACGATTAGATCCGGCATGGTCACGTCGCGCTCGTTGATCATTACCTTCGCCCGGCACGGGTGAATCCGGATTTTGAGGCGGGGCACCCGACCACCCTGAAACATCAGGTCGTTGCTTCCCTGTCTCAATAGTATGGGAAGATGAGAGTAATCGAATCGAGGCTCCCAAGATTCGAACTGTTCCTTGTACTGGTATAGGTTGCCCGCTCGGGGCTCGCCGTTTACGTAAGCCATGCGGTGCCCCATGCCTTCGAGGATAATCACCTCTTCTTGCGGCACCTCCATCGACACGTACACATAGCCACCACGCACGTTTTCATCGATCAACCATCCGTCTGCGTCGGCGACAATACGCTTCCAGCGGCGCACGTCATCCACGGCGAAAACCACCTCTTCGCCCTCCTGTGGGCGCGACCATTGTCCTAGCACCATGCGGGCCTCGATGGGATCTATGAATCCGGCACTTCGATACCAATCGCCGCCGGGGATAACAAGAGCTTCACGGATGGTTACAACACCGGTGGTTTGCGCATAGCAGATACCCCCGGCCAAACGCACCCAGGACGATGACAGGGGAAGAGCGAGGGGCAGGATCCCCAATAAAGCGATCAAGACGAGGGCTGGCGTACGACAGTGAGATATCGTTTTGTCAGTCATGACCAGGGCATTCTAGCACCCGCACAGCAATGGCGGCAAGGGCGTCACCGCAGCACGACCCGAGCGTGCCGCCAGGAAACCTCCTTGACACTGCGTTCTCACCTTGAGTTAACTCGTGTGACGAGCGACCCGTGAAATCGCCCGACGTCGCGTGACGCGAATCGGCGAACTTGGACTTAGTAGCAAACCACAGTGAGGAGGCACAAGAATGGCGCCTTTAAAGAAAATCGCCTCGAGTTATCCCATCAACCGAGACCTTGGGCTGCTGATCATTCGCCTGGGGATCGGTTTGAGCATGCTCGGGTTCCATGGTTACGGTAAAATAACCGGCGGCCCCGATACGTGGAACATGGTGGGAGGTAGCATGCAAAACCTCGGCATCACGTTCGCGCCGGCGTTTTGGGGGTTCATGGCGGCCTTCTCCGAGTTCTTTTGCTCCATCCTGCTGGTGCTGGGTGTCCTGTTCCGGCCGGCAGCGGCGCTGTTGGCGTTTACCATGGTCGTCGGCACCATGATGCATCTCAACCTGCCGGCGGACAATCCCAGCTCCGGCTGGACGGGAGCGTCGCATGCGCTGGAACTACTGTGCGTTTATGTGGGGTTGCTTTTCGCCGGGCCGGGCCGTTTCGCGTTTTCGCTCTTGTGGCGCAAGGATATTGAGGCCGATTAGCCTGTGTCGTGGGGGGGGGTACGATTCGAGCCAGGGGGTCAGCGCGCGGCGCCCACCATTTTTCTGCGTAGATAAGCGATCTTGGTTTGATGCGGTAGGTCCTTGGGACAGTTGTCCTCGCATCCCATCAGGCTCATGCAGCCAAAGACCCCGTCATCGTTGCCGATGACCTCATACCAGTCACTGTCCGACCTTTTGTCACGGCTATCCACAGCAAAACGCGCGACTTTCATAAACCCCATCGCACCCAGAAACCCGTCACGCATACGTTTTGTCGCACAGGCCGAGATACAGCAACCACACTCGATGCATCGGTCGAGCTCATAGATTTCATCGGCGAGATCCGGGTCCATACGCTCTTCCAGCTCGTTCAGGTCGACTTGCTTGCCTTCTTCATCGTGGATCCACGTTCTCACCCGCTCGCTCATCGCTCGCGTGTAACTACCCGTGTTGACCGATAGGTCACCGATCAAATCGAAGGCCGGCAGTGGCAGTAGCGTGATCTCCGGCTTCTTGAACTTCGCGGTAAGCGTACGGCAGGCCAGATCCGGTTTACCGTTGATGACCATGCCGCAGCTGCCGCAAATCCCCGCGCGGCACACAAAATCAAACTGTAGCGCGCGATCCTGTGTCTCCCGAATTTCGTTGAGGGCGATAAAAATCGTCATGCCGGGAGCTTCCTTTACCTCGTAGGTAACCATCCGTGGCTTATCCCCCCCCTGCTGAGGATCATACTTGAGAATATGAAACTTGAGGGTTCTGCCGTCGTTGGCGCCGCTCATTCGAAACCAACTCCCACACGCTCGTTTTTGCCCTGGTATTTCTCCGGCAAGTCATAAGGCATTATCGCCCGTTGCACCTCAAAGCGATCCGCGTTCGGCATCGACTCCTTGATCTCTTCGATCTGCTTGACCCGTTTCTCGGTGTCGGGATGTGCAATCATATTTGCTTTTCCATAGCCCCGGGTCCCCGGGGGCATCTCCATGCTCATGACGTCGAGGTTTTCGTATTCGAGAACGGGCAGGTCATCTTTTTCATCCTTCCACCATGACAGCGTTCGGTTCAGCCAGTCTCGATCGTTTCTCTCCGGGTAGTCTTCCCTTGCGTGCGCGCCCCTGCTTTCCGTACGTGCCAACGCACCGCAGGCAACCGTCAGGGCCAGCTTGATCATTTTGGGGACGCGAATCGCCTCGACCAGTTCCGGGTTGGAGTGCCTGGCCTTGTTGCGAACAGTAATGTTGCGGCTTCGCAGCAAAAGGCCGCGCAGTCCATCGACCGCTTCTTGCAGATCGGACCCCATTCTGAAGATGCCCACTTTTTCCATCATGATCTGTTGCATCTCACGTTTCAACTCGTACGGATCCTCGCCGCTACGACCGATGATCTCCGTTATCGCCGCCTCTTCTCTCATGACGAATGCCCTGACAACGGACGTGGGTATGTCGACCGAACTTCGTTCGCAGTAGTCCGCCACGTACTCGCCGACGATCATGCCGGCCACGATAGTCTCGGCGACCGAGTTGCCACCCAGACGGTTGAAGCCGTGCATGTCCCAGCACGACACCTCCCCTGCCGCGAAGAGCCCGCTTAGCTGGCGGCTCTCACCGGTCGGCTTGGTGCGAATACCACCCATCGAGTAGTGTTGCGTCGGCCGCACCGGGATGTACTCCTTGACCGGATCGATCCCCAGAAAATACTCGCAAATCTCTTTTACTTCTCTCAGGTTCTTTTCGATGTGTTCTTTGCCCAAAAGCGTGATATCGAGCCACAGATGGTCGCCGTAGGGTGAGGCAACACCCTTACCCTTTCTCATGTGTTCGGTCATACGCCGGGACACCACGTCACGCGAGGCGAGTTCCTTTTTCCCCGGCTCGTAGTCGGGCATGAACCGGTAACCGTCCTTGTCCTTGAGCAAACCTCCGTCACCCCGACAACCCTCCGTGGTGAGGATCCCCACGGGAACGATCGCCGTGGGGTGAAATTGAACCGCTTCCATGTTGCCCAGCGATGCCACACCCGTCTCCAGAGCGATGGCTGTGCCCATGCCCTCGCTGATGACCGAGTTGGTGGAGATAGCATAGAGTCGGCCGTAGCCGCCGGTCGCAATTGTCGTTGCCCGGGCGACATAAGCGATCAACTCACCCGTGATGAGGTCGCGGACCACGGCTCCGTAACAGGTGCTGCCGTCGTGAATGAGCGCTATGGCCTCTTTGCGTTCGTGCACCGCAATGCCAAACTCGATCGCCTTGTTGTCGACGGCATAAAGCATGGTGTGCCCGGTTCCGTCCGCCGTGTAACAGGTACGCCATTTTCTTGTGCCGCCAAAATCTCGCGCCGAAATGAGACCGTGGTTGTCGTCCTTTTCAGTAATGGTCACCCGTTCGGCGTTGATGACCACTTGTCTTGGGCCTCTCCTCACACGCGTCCACGGAACACCCCATGTGGCCAGCTCACGCACCGCTTTCGGTGCGGTGTTGGCAAACATGCGCGCGACCTGCTGATCGCAACCCCAGTCGCTTCCCTTTACCGTGTCGGCAAAATGAACATTCTCGTTGTCGCCCTCTCCTTTGATCGTCGCCGCCAGACTCCCCTGCATCCCCCCCTGGGCGGCTGCGGAGTGTGACCGCTTGGCAGGGATCAGCGACAGCACGATGGTGTCAAGTCCCCTCGTTCTGGTGGCGATGGCGGTGCGAAGCCCTGCCAGACCGCCGCCAATGATCAGCGAATCTGCGAATACGGTTTTCATTCGTCACCGACTTGCTGCGATTGCACCGACGAATGTCGTGTCGCCGGTGAGTAGCGCTCACCGGCCTGATCCCGGTGCTCGAGTCCTATTTTCATGTAGGTCACAAAGGTGGCAGCGCCCACGGTCAAAAAGAAAACGGTCAGCGCGTTCTTGAGTACTTTGAGCCGCTTGCGGGTACGCCTGGGATCCTTGCCGCCAAAGGTGATCCATTTGACGGCCAGTCGATACATGCCGATGGTGGCGTGTAGCTCAACGGCAACCAGCAACACGAGATACAATGGCCAGAAGTGCTCGGACACAAAGCGGTCCGATGACGCATAGGGCCCAATCTTATCCGGGTGACTGGCCATTACGTAAATGTGCACCGATCCCAGAAAAAACATGACGAAACCGGTGATGGCCTGGTAGTACCACAGGTTCGTATCCGAGTGTTTCATCGTGCGCATCTGGTCACGGATGATCCTGTGCTGCCGCCAGGATACCGGGAACTTGCGAAGAGCAATGCCCGCGTGGAGAATAAAAATGGCAAAGACCCCGATGGCGATAATACTGACCAGCACCGGGTAGCCGTGCTGCCAATCCGTAAGAAATCGCAGTTCAAAAAAACCGGTCACATAATACATGGCATCCTTGCCGAGAAGGATACTGGAGACGAGAAAGAGGTGGATCCACATAAACACAGCCAGCACCAGCCCCGTCACGCTCTGTGTGACATCGAGCCATGCGGGCACCGGACTGCGCACGCTTTCCACGAGATCTTTCATCGTACTCCTACGCTTTACTACCGCAACTAGGACTAAACTCCACGGTTACAGTATAGCGTCCCCCCTGGGCCGCGCAATTTGATAGATATCAAGTCCTGGTGAGTGGAGACGACATCCCGGCCAATGGCGGGTCATCTCCGCGGTCAATCGGCCCGTGGCGCGCGCGAGGGCTTCAATTTTTCTTCCTCCGCGGCCGGCTCCTCTTCCGCGTCGAACTCTTCTTCGGGTGACTCCAGTAACTCCCCGACGAACATGCTGGCGTTCTTGACGAAAAAGACGACGGGCAGGTCGCCCGCGAGCTTTTCGAGCCGCTCGGCGTAGCTTTGTTCTTCGCCGCGAGTCGGCGTGGCCAGCCCCAGAAAAACCACTTCAGCATCGGCGCTCTCGCGCTGGATAAGCTGCGCAATCGATAGATCCTTTGGCTTGAGGATGACGTGCGGCTCGGCTTCAATGCGTATGTCTGGAATCAGTCGTTGGAGATAGACTTCGGTTCTTGTCCTGGCAACCTCGCTCGACGCAATACTCATCACCTTGACTCTTGTCCCACGCCAATCCGGGCTGCGGGTGAGCAGATAGGCGAGCAGGAGCATGAGATCGCTATTCCGCTCGAGTCCACCCCACCACACGTGAATCGTCCGCTTTTCACGCTGAAAGACATACTTGGGGTTGATTCGTCCGACGACCAGAGACTTGTTGAGACACTCGAGCTTACGCATGACCCGGAGAAACTCGCACTGCAGCGCTGGATCGCTGGGCCATCCCAGAAGAATCGTGTTGCTGGTCAAGCCCGCCATGCCGTTCGCCTGAGACACATCGACGATTCCCTCGACAATGTCCTTGACGACGTCGACCTCTGCGAACACCACCAGACCTTCTGAATCCAGGACCTGCTGCATCTCACCGCGCTTCTTGGGGAGATCGAGCTCATTTCTCATGAGATCGCCCACGATCAGATGGCACACGGTGACCACCCCGCGTTCCTGACTGAGCCAGTTGCCAAAACGGACCAGATCGAGCTCGCGTAGGGGTTCTGCGACAAAGATCAGGATGTGGGGTCGCCAGTTTCGCGCGCTCAACGGGCGGCGGGCGAGATGGATCAGAGCCCAACGGATGAGGTTCTCATAGAGCCCACGCCGCGCGTCTCCCCAGCGGGCTTTCTGCGCGCGGCGCGACAGAATCAACCACAGCGAGAACTCGGCGACAAAGGCGACGATGCCGGCGATCGGGTTGATGAGCACCATGACCAGTACGCAGGCCAACCCACCCATCAAGTTCACGGGCCAGGCGACGCGGATCCGCGGGCGCCACGAGGGATCTCCACTCAGCGCTTCGAAAGCGGCGACCACGTTTAGGGTGCCGTATACGGTCAGAAAAAACATCGAGACAACGGTCGCCACGGCGTTTAGGTCGCCAAAAAAGACCGCAGCCATCGCGATGACCAGGGACACAACGAGGCCTGGCATGGTCTCACGCCAATCCCCCGTTGGTCTCCACAGAAAACGCGGTGCAATCCCGTCTTTGGCCAGCGCCTGCAACGTGCGCGGCGCGGCCAGAATCACACCCACCGCCGACGAAAAAATAGCCGCCCACAACCCAGGTAGCACCAGCCAGGGTCCCCAAATGGCCACGCGTGACCAGATCATCGGATCCTGGCGCAGGTCCTCGGGCTTGGCACCCACCGCCAGCAGGACGGGGATGATGAGATAGATGACAAAACCGGTCAGGACGGCCAGAATCGAACCCACCGGGATCGATCGCCCGGGGTCGCGCAGGTCTCCCGAAAGCCCCAGTCCCGCCATGACACCGGTGACCGCTGGGAAGAACACGGCCAGACCCACAAAGAATCCGACGCTACCCGACGGCGGTTGCAACGTGATCGGCGCACTCGCGGAATTGGAGATAGCCCCAACGGCGAGCGCGATCAGCGAAATGCCGACGAGCACCATGAGCAGTGCCTGCGAACGCAGTGCTCGCTCGGCGCCCGAAACAGCCATCAGTCCTACGGCAAGCACGATCAGCAGGGTCGCTGGCATCACGGGCAGCGAGGGCCACACGATTCGTAGCGATTCCGCTAGCCCGTAGGAGTACAGCGTGACGGAAAACGCTTGTGCCAGAAAGAGCGGGACGCCGATCGCCCCTCCGAGCTCCAAGCCGAGACTGCGTGAAATGATGAAATAAGCTCCACCAACGCCCACGCGAGCGTTGGTCGCAACCGAGGAAAACGAAAGCGTTGTGGTAAAAGTAATAGCGTGGGCCAACAGCACAACCAGCAGTGCGCGAAACAAACCCAGGTGTCCAACCAACCATCCGAAGCGCAGATACATGATCACACCGAGGATAGTAAGGATGGTTGGTGTGTACACCCCGAGAAATGTTCCCAGCTTTCTTCTCTCCATGTTCACGACCCCTCTGCACTCGCCCTAGCTCCGGTTTTCCCCTCCGCCACGTTGTTGTAGAACCGGGTAGTCGGGTAGGCAAAGTCGATGTCATCCGCCGAGGCAAAAGCGGTGAGCACCTCCTCCCAGATGGCTGTCTCGGTCGAGCGCCGCTTGCGAGGCTCACAGATGTATCTAACGGTCAGCGTGACGCCGATGTCCGCAACCGAAGTCCAAACGATGGGGGAGAGGTGTCGGAAGTAGATCAGGTACTTACGGGCTGCCTGGCGCACTTGCTCCTGAGCCGCATCGCTTTGCAAAACTGAGTGCTTGGTGACGATGTCGGTCAGGATTTGCTTGGCTTTTTTCCAGTTGCTCTCGAATGTGATGGTGACTGGCAGTTCGTTCCATATGAAGTTGAATCCACTCGTATAGTTCGCGGTGCTGTGTTTGAAAACCCAGCCGTTGGGAATATGGATGATGCGGCCCGTACTCTGGTCCGCGCTGACCCAGTTGCCGATTTCCACCAGCGTGAATTGAAAGAGCCGCATGTCGATCACATCGCCGCGGTGTCCTTCGATCTGAATACGGTCACCCACGGCAAAGGGCTTGCGAATGGTGATGAAAATCCAACCGGCGAGGTTGGTCACCGGATCTTGCAGGGCGATGGCGAGACCGGCGGATAGAATTCCTAGATACGCGGCCCAGCCAACGAGATTGCCGAACCAAATGACCATGGTGACGATCACGACGGCGAAACCCAGGATGTAGTTGATGGTTTTGACGAAAAGATACTTTTTCGACAGATCGTCGACACGTCGGTGGGCGACGGCGGATACGATCAAGCGTAGTGCGAAGTAAAGGATCCACGCCAGGACACTCCAGGCCAGACGTTCGAGGACCGCCGGCGACGCTCCCAGATAACGTTGGCTCCACTCGCCGAGTGAAAAAGCGAATTCAGGCATCTTCCGTACCTACCGTTTCTCTATGCAAAGACGACCGTTTTCGTGCCACCGGTGCACTCGAGGCGTAGATCGACACGGGCGGAGTATAGCGCAAGACCGGCCTCCGATGAAAATGAAACCCAACGCGTCTACGATCATCACGGTTGACATGGCTGGAGGTGGTTGATATCTATGAATGCGCTGGGACCGGGCGCCGCCGATTCCCTGATCGCCGCTTGCGTCGAGGCGCCACGATCCGTTTTCAACGGTACGAGCTTCGAAGGAGGATTTACATGCACAGAGCACAATTTTTTGTAACTCTCGTGACCGTGGGCTTGCTGCTGGGCGGCTGTACCAGCAAGAAGCGTATGGAGACGGAAATCGCGATGCGCGAGACCACGATCGCCCAGATGGAGCGGGAAGTCGAGCAGAAGAACAAGGAAATCGCAGCCAGGGATAATGAGATCAGCCGCCGCGATGACGAGATCGCTCGTATGCAAGAGGACAACGAGCGTCTGCGCCGCGAGATCGACGACCTCGGCAGCCGCGTGGGTACCGAAACAGAGCGCGTAGACCAGTTGAATGAAGACTTGCAGAAGGTACTGGGCGACCTGCAGCAAAAAGAGAAGCTGTGGCTAAAGCAAAAAGAGGGGCTATCGACCATCACCATGCCCAGCGCCGCGACTTTCGCGTCGGGGAGCACGAGTCTAACCACCGAGGGCAAGGCCATCATCGACACCATCTGGTCGGTGCTATCCAGATACCCCGATCGCGACATTTTTGTCGAGGGCCACACCGATAGCGTCCCCATTGGACCGCAGCTTCGCCAGCGCTATGAGTCCAACTGGGAGCTATCCGCAGCCCGGGCGGTGGCGGTATTGCGCTATGTACTTAGCAGCCACGAGACCGAGTACGGGCGGTTGGCGGCTGTTGGCTACGGCGAACATCGGCCCATCGCGTCCAATTCGAACGAGGAGGGCAGGACGCTCAACCGACGCGTCGTCATCTCGGTTCGCCCGCGGCCATGATGGAACGCTGTAGATGAAATCGCCATCCAATTGGGCTAGAGCGAGAACCATCGCTGGATGGGTGGGCATTACCGTGTTCGTGGTCATATACGCCGCCGAGCTTGTGCCTCGCCAGGGTCCACCCGTGACCATCGCCTGGATTCGCGAGGTGTTCGGCAGAACCGGGCTCATTATTCTCAATATCGTTATCGTCCTCTCGTTTATCGCGCTTCTTCCCTACCGGCGTCCCACCAAAGCACGGTGGAAATCACACGGGGCGTTTATCGCTTTTGTTATTGCCCTGATGACGGAGATGTTTGGGTGGCCGCTTCTTATTTTCCTCCTGTCACCCGTCGTGGAGGTACCCTCTCTAATGCCCAAGCTGCACCGCGCCGCCGGGGGGCACTGGCCGGCGATCGCGGGGACCATCATGAGCCTGCTGGGCGTAGCCCTCATCGCCATAGGGTGGCTCCAGATACATCGCGCGACAGGCCTCGTATCTACGGGTCTCTACCGTTTTATCCGGCACCCGCAGTACACCGGATTGTTTCTTTTCACCGCCGGCTGGATCCTGCACTGGCCATCGGTGATCACGCTGGCCATATGGCCCATACTGATGGCAGCCTATGTATGGCTTGCTGTGAGCGAAGAACGAGAGGGTATCGAGACGTTCGGCGAGGAGTACGTCGAATACAAGCGGAGAAGCAAACGCTTTGTCCCCTTCGTCGTGTGATTCTGTGCTGGACACGACACCTGACGTGCCGACATGCGAGACGGCAATCGCGGCTAATCCTCGCGGGGACGGAGATGAGGCACCCTCGGGACAAATAGAATCAGTGGGGTGTGAACAGCGACTCGAGGGTCGAACGATTCTCTAGAAAGACCCGACCGCGCCCCAATCGTATGGCGCCTAACCGTTCGAACTCCTTGAGCAAACGGCTCACTACCTCACGGGCGGTTCCCAGTTCGGCCGCGATCTGCTCGTGGGTCATCGCAAACTCGCGCGGCGCATCGACGTTCGACAGCAACTTGTCTCCGAGGAGCTGCGCAAGTCGGTTATCCATCTTGCCAAAGGCGACTTCCTCGACCAGGGACATGACCCCGGCAATGCGTGTGGCCAGCAGGTCGAATACGTACTCTCTGATCCACTCGTTTGCGGCGACCCAGTCGCGGAATAAGCCACCGGCAAACACCAACGCTTCCACATCGCTCTCGACCCGCGCCGACGCTGGGCAGGGGGTCTTTGTCAAAAGACACGAGATGTTGAGCAGACAGCTCTCACCCTCACGCACGTGGTACAGCGTGATCTCGCGTCCCGTGGCTCCGACTTTGTAGACTCGCAGGCTGCCAGTTCCGACCAGCGCCAGTTGCCGGCAAACATCGCCCTCCAGAAAGTAGAAAGAGCCTTCGGGTAGCCGCACCGGACTAGCGGCCGCCAGAAGTTCGTTCTGAAACGACTGGTTAGACCTGCGGAAGAACGAGAATTTTTGTAGGATGTCGAGCTTTTCCATAATGGGTGGCTCGTAGGCCGACCGAGTTCACCGGTCCCTGCACCGGCGTGGGTATCGAGGAGTACATGGGTGAGCATGACTATGGTACATCAAAATGTTTGCAACCGCCACCGAAACCGACACTTTTGTAGCAAATCGGCCCCGCTTTGTGACAATGTCACTGAATAGGTTGACCCCATGTGTTATGAGTTGGAGAAGTATGACGACTGCCAAGAAAGAGGCGGTACGGTGTCTTACCCCCAGAAGAAGGTTCGTGCTCAAACCTCACTTCTAGCCTTTAGGCACCTGCCGCCTCATGACTCAAATCGCCCTGCAAAGACGTCACCCGTCCGTCAACCGACCGACTTGATCTCCGGTTGTGAGAACGGGGTTGTCGATATGCGGCCGCCCGAGTGTCGACGATTGTCGCCCGCGGCCATGACTGCTCCAGAAAAACGCAAGAGAGGAGAAGCATAATGAGACCGTCAGTTATCTTTATTGCACTCGCGTTTCTCGTAGCGTTCACAGCGGTCGCTCCTTCCCTGGGAGCCGGCCCATTCATGTACGTGGCCGATCTCGTGCCGCTAAATGGCTCGGGTGTCTCAGGCATGGCCGAGCTGACCGTCGAGGACGGAATGCTGATGGTGACTATCCACGCCACCGGGTTGGAGCCCAACCGAAACCACCCGCAGCACATACACGGCTTCGATTTACCGCGGAACGCGACCTGCCCTGATATGTCGGCGGACACAGATGGGGACGGGCTAATCAGCGTCGGCGAGGGACTACCATTCTACGGCCCGGTACTCTTGCCCCTAACACCTTTCTCTACCACGCCCACCGGCGCGCTCGATTACACGGCGACCTTCACCGACCTGAGCGCACTGGAGCCGGTTAGCACACTGCAGAATCGCACCATCGTTCTGCACGGCCGAACTGTGAATAGCGATTACGTGGCGTCGCTGCCGATTGCGTGTGGACAAATCCGGGTCGCTCCCAGAGGACGACGTTAGGATAACCAATCGCGGAGCGCACCGCTCAAATGCCGAGTCACGCTTACGGACCACCGGCGATAGCGACGTGGTGTCTCGGGATCTGCGCTATCGTGAGCGACGGAGCCCGCGCCGACGCAACTCCCAGGGAAGTAGCAGAATCACCATGGCGGCCAGTACCAGCCCCGACATCACCAACACCCGCCAGGGCCACGGCCCGAGAACATCGATCACCGTTGGCTGGCTGGGCCGCATGTTGCCCACAAATCCGTAGTTGTAATCAAAAATCACGTCGACCGGAAAGACAACGGCCAAGTACAGCGCACTCGCCCAAACCGCAAGCCATAAATCCCTCCACGTCGGGCGGAAACCGTGTACGGCGACGAGGTACAGGGCCGCCCCCACGATCATCGTGTGGTAGCTCCAGAATAGCCAAAACTCGAACTCGGCGAGGCCGTGGTGGAGCGCTGGTGTGATGATGGCCTGCAGGCTCAAACCGATCCCCCAGAAGTAGAGCAAGGTCATGAGAAAACGCTTACGGTAGAACAAGGCGAGGGGAACCAGGAGTGCTGCGATGTCGCACAGATGAAGCGGCAGTGTGTAGGCGACATTGAATCTTGCCGGTAGCAGCCAGTAGCCCTCGGCAACGATCCAAATGAGCAGTGTGATAAACGCGAACCCACGCTCGACACGGGTGAGCCGCTCCGTGCCCCGCCAGCGCAGCGCGACAACGATAAGCGCCCCCCAACACAACGCGCAGAACCCTACCACACCGAGATGAACCGGTGAAAACGGCTGGAAATCATATAGAAAATCTTGGCTCACAGACGAGCTCCAAGGATAGTCCGATTCTCGGCTGAGGTCAAAAGCCCATCACAGAGCTGGCTGGAACGCGTTGTGCATCACCGACGTTACCCATAAATCGCTGATTTCCCGACGCAGTGATTTGCCCTCGTCCGCGGCTCTTCGTGTCTGATTGTTACTCTAACGCGACGGTGACCGGATGGCTTTCTGCTCGGGGCGTGTACGACCGCGCACATCGGGTGTCGGTCGTGGCAAAACAAGGAGGAAACGGATGAGGACGTTTTACCTCTCAGGGATCGTGCTAGTCCTGGGCATCGCCCTTACCGGGTGCGCGAACAGCAAGCTAATGACCCAGAAAGACCTTGAGCTCTCGGCAAAGGATCAGCAAATCGCCGAGCTCGAGCAGGAGATCGCTCGACTCGAGCGGGAGGCTGGAAGCGAGCGCCAGCGTGCGGACCAGCTCAACGGCGATTTGCAGGAAGCGTTGGGCGATCTGCAGGACAAGGAAAAGCTGTGGCTCAGGCAAAAAGAAGGTATGTCGACCATCAGCATGCCCAACACGGCGACCTTTGACTCGGGTAGCACCAGGCTCACCGTCGAGGGCATGGCCATCATCGACAAGGTATGGGAGGTGCTCGCAAGGTATCCCGATCGGGAGATCCTGATCGAGGGGCACACGGACAACGTGCCCATCGCGTCCGAATTCAAAGATCGTTTTGCGACCAACTGGGAGTTATCGACGGCGCGAGCACTCGCGGTGCTTTACTACGTTCGTGACAAGCACAATGCCGATCCAAAACGGATGAGCGCCGTGGGGTGCGGTGAGCACCGTCCCGTGGCGGACAACTCCGGCCTCGAGGGCCGGGCCAAGAACCGACGCGTGGTCATCGTCGTTGGAGGCCAAAACGGTCTAGCGGCAAAGTGAGTTGGCTTGCGGGTCGCGGCTCTCGTCCGCGACCCGCTTGGTCGCCATGACCACCCGCTATATCAGGCCACACACATCGGGTACTGGTCACGCCATCAACCGACTGTCACCACTTTCGTCGCATTCGTCGATCCGGTATAGACACGTCAAACCAAAGCAATTACTCTCTCTTTACAACATCATCTTCATGTCGTCCGCGCTTCACGCCGGGGGCGGCCAAGTGCGTGGGGCACCGCGCGCTCTTGACGACCATTTTGGGCTCGAACGACTGCGCCCGAACTTGGACACGTTCATGGCGTGTCTCGAACGCTCGGCGCAGCGGGAGGAGGGGTTTGAATGGATCAAATGAACGGATGCGCGCAATGGCATCATTGCGCCAGTTCTCTTCGGGTGTTTGTCACCGTTGTGGCCGTCATGCTTGCGATCGCCACATCGCGAGCGGCAGAGCTTGCCTACCCACTCAACGTCCTCGAAGATAAAAGCGACTTCGCTTTTTATCTGAACGAGGAGGTTCTGGTCAGCGGAAGAGTGGAGTGGCGAAAGGACGGGAGTCTTACCAGCGACTACACGATGACGATGGCTGGGCAGACGGCGCCGACTCACATGGACATCGCGGTCGACGAGAACGGGATATGGACCCGGATCGACATGCAAACGCCGCGCGGACCCATCGAGATCGTGCGTGAAGGTGAGGTCATCAGAATTACCAGCGACGGCGATGTCAAAACGGCCAACCTGCGACCGGGGACACTCCTCTTTGAGAACTTCACACCCACGCTCATGAGCCAGGCAGTAATTGCTTACGATCAGGAAGCCGGCGGCAAACAGACTTTTCCTCTATTCATCATACCCGCCGTGGTTATGGACGCTTCGTTGGAACGGCTTGAGACCGTCGAACGCAACGTCATGGGCGCCTGGCACACGTTCACGCTGTATCGCTACGGTCTGCCCGGAGTCGATGTCACCATCTGGGTCGATGAGCAAAACCGCGTGTGTTTTGGAGACGTTCCGGCCCAGCATGGCGCCTACATCCGCGCGGGGTATGAGGCTCTGAGAATAAAAGAAGAGGTGGATTCACTGATTTCGAGGGCGCAGTACGAGGTCATCGTCGAGCGTGATGTGGGCGTCGCGATGCGCGATGGTCTCGACCTGGCTACCGACATTTACCGCCCCGACGCCGACCGTAGGTTTCCTGTCATTCTCGTTCGCACGCCCTACAAGAAAGAGCTGAACGAGCTACAGGCCATGTACTTTGCCCGTCGCGGATACGCTTACGCGGTGCAGGACTGTCGTGGGCGGTTTTCGTCTCCGGGCGAGTGGGAGCCGTTTTTCAACGAGCCCCATGACGGTTACGATACCATCGAATGGCTGGCGATTCGGTCCTGGTCCGACGGCAAAGTGGGCATGATCGGCGGGTCGTACCTCGGTTGGGTCCAGTGGTGGGCGGCGCGAGAACACCCCCCGCATTTGGTCACCATCATTCCTAACGTCGCACCGCCCGACCCGTATTTCAACATCCCCTACGAGTACGGGGCCTTTTTCCTGTGGGGGGCCATCTGGTGGGCCGAAATCCTCGAGAAGGAGGCCACCGCTGACATTAGCGGCAAGGCTCTCGGGGACATCATGGATAAGAAATACGCCAAGCTTCTTCGCCACCTACCGGTCATCGAGTTGGATGAGATCGTTTTGGGTGAGAAGAACCGCTACTGGCGGGAGTGGATTCGTCATCCCGACAACGACGATTACTGGGCGCGTGCGAGTTTTCTCGACGACCTGGAAGACGTCGACATCCCCGTCTACCATCAATCCGGCTGGTTCGATGGCGACGGTATTGGATCCAAGCTCAACTACGCCGCCATGGCCAGACACGGTCACGGTCATCAGAAGTTGGTGCTGGGTCCTTGGGGTCACACCACGACGGCCACGCGCCGGGGCCCACGTAATACCGAGTTTGGACACAATGCCATCGTCGATCTCGACCGCAGCTACCTGCGCTGGCTCGATCGTTGGCTGAAAGGTGTGGAGAATGGCATCGACGGCGAGCCTCTCGTGTCGCTGTTCGTCATGGGAAGCAACCAGTGGTTGACGGGTGACAGGTATCCGCTGCCCGAAACGCGATTCACACCGTTTTATCTGGCCAGTAAGGGTAACGCAAACACATCGGCCGGCGACGGGCGGTTGCTCGCATCGCCGCCGGGTGACGGCACGACCGCCTTCGACACTTACAGTTATGACCCCGGTGATCCGACACCCGATCCGTACTTTTTCTTCTCTCCCGAGGACCTCGACGATGAAGAGGAGACAGAAGAGGAAGTTTCCGTCGAAGAGCGACGCCGCAAACGACTCGCCTACCATGCCCGGGTCGATGCGGAACGGGACGACATACTTGTCTACGAGACACCCCCGCTCGAGGAGTCGCTGACCGTCGCCGGTCCCATCTCAGCTGTGTTGTACGCGAGTTCCTCGGCCAAGGATACGGACTGGTTCATGCGGCTCACGAGTGTCGACGGTGAAGAAGACATCTTTCCTCTCGTTCACGGTGTGATACGCGCCCGCTATCGTGACTCTTTTGCCAAGCCGAAGAAACTAAAGAAGAATGAGATCTATGAGTACCACATCGACATGTGGCAAACGGGGATCACCGTTGCCAAGGGATCCAGGCTTCGCGTTGAGGTGTGCTCCGCCCGCTTTCCGACGTTTTCCAGAAATCTCAACACGGGCGGGCATAACGAAACGGAGACCAAATACGTGACCGCCGTTCAAAAGATCTATCACGACCGTGATCACCCGTCGCATATCTTGCTGCCCGTGATCGAGGCACCTGACTTCAAGACCTCATTCAAGTAGTCGGGGCGTTCTTAACAGGAGAAGGTCAGGCGCGTCTTGATCCCCGGCGGCCTTCAATCTTCCCAAAGAGACGCGGACTATTTCAACAACACGAGCTTGTGACTGCGAACTTGATTTCCGAATGCCAGGCGAGCGAAGTACACCCCTGATGTCACCGCAACACCTCTCCCGTCGCGCCCGTCCCATCTGACGACGTGCGGGCCTTCGCGATTAGGGTCGTCCACCAGTGATCTGATTCGCCGTCCACTCACATCGTAAATCGACATTCTCACCGGGCCAGAACCAGGCAGGGAGTAGGTAATGGTGGTCTGCGGGTTGAACGGATTGGGATGGCTCGACATCGCGAGCAAGGAGGGCACCGGTCGGCTAGCTGCGACACCCGTCGAGATGGCGCAACCCTCTTCTTGTGCGCCGATCAGAATAGCACAGGTGTTGTTTGCGGGCAGACACTCGGAGCTCGTAGCCAGTAAAAAATCACCGTTTTCAGGGTCACAAAAAAGCGGGTTCGAAGAGATATTGCCATTCGTATCCTCTTGTTCTGCGATGCAACCCGCCCAGTCGCCACCGGCATTGCCATAGACATCACTGCAACTCATTTGCACGTCGGTCCCGCTGAGACAATAAACGGCCTCCCCTGGCGAGTTAAAAGCGATGATCGTGCGCTCGAACGACACAGTGGGGTTCGACTCACAATAGACACCGCCGCCGATGGGCGCCGAATTGTCCGCTATCGTGCATTTGTTCACCGTAAGCTGCGTCAAGGAGGCGCCCGTCTCTGGGGCGCGATGTGCCTGACGACTCTTGAGTGCTGCCAGCGTCTGCAGCCTTCGATACAAGCGGCTGGCGTTGTCGTGGGCCCGACTATCGAGAATATTCTTCACCACTTCCGCAACAGCGGAACCCTCGACGTCCCTGCAGTGGATTCCACCGCCGAACGCGGCTTGATTGCCAAAGATCACACAGTTGTCCAGCACGGGGCTAGCAACATCGTCCACGGCCACCCCACCGCCGTAGACCGCAGAATTATTGGCGAAGGTGCAGCTTTCAAACTCCGGCGAACCGCCAAATACATAGACACCACCACCCCGCCCCGAAATATCCGAATTGTTTATGAACATACAGCTGCGAATGTACGAAGCCGCCACCTGGGTGGTCCCAAACGCCAACATCCCGCCGCTGTGGTTGTTCGAGAACGTACAACCGGTAATGGTCAGTTGGCTGTCGAAGTACCATAGCCCACGGGCTGAGTTGTCATCGAATAAAGAGTTGGTGATGGCGCCACCGGAATCAAAACAAACCGCACCGTAGTCGTTGCCAGAGAAGGCGCAATTTGTAACCGCCGCCACGGAGAAACCAACGACCAGGCCCGACTCGGAGTTCCCCGTGAACGTGCAGTCCGAGAGTGTGGCGTCGGATCCGTTCAACCATATCCCCCCCGGCGAGTTTCCGACAAACGCGCAGTTGGTGAACGTCGGAACGCACGCGTAATCCGTAAAAACAGCGTGCGCGCCCGAGTTTCCGCTGAAAACACAATCTTTCATCACCAGATGCGTCCCCAACCAAGTACCCGGCTCGAGCAAAACGGCCGAACCCTCGGATTGAAACTCACCCGACATGAACCCGTTCGCAATCGTCACCCCCTCCAGTGCGGTCGTGGGCCCCGCATCGCCGTGGACGGTGAAGCCTCGGTGTGGCTCGGTCTCGCTGCCCTGACAGTCTATAATACACAGTTGCGGATCGGCACTCTGTGAACGAATCACGATGTCCTTGCCACCGTAGTTGATATCCCGGTTGCCCGGCCCTGTGTACGTACCGTCTGCCAGCATCACCGTATCGCCAAATGCCGCGGAATCAACGCCGGCCTGGATCGTTGGTGCGTCTCCTGTGCCGATGGGCGTGACGTACCAGGTTGCGGCAACGGAATCCCTACACCAAGTAAGTAAGGAGCATGTGAGTGCGAGCGTGAAAAGCACGAGAACTAAACAGGGCTCATGCGGCAGAGCACTCGCCGCTCTTTTTTGTTCAGTATGATGTGTTGCCACGAGCATATTTGAGGGGTTCAGAGTCTTACCCGCCAGCCAGACTGGGGCATATTCAGCACGCGCTGGGTCACAGCCATCGTCTAGGGAAGAGAATTCGACCACCAGGCACGCTCAGTCATCGCTCCTTGCGACACCCTCATGCCGCGAACATCTGCGAGCAGCGGGCGTTTTTGCCGTCGCGCTCTCACCTCGACGGTATGATGCAATTCTTGGGATGTCGCGGAAACCGGGTAACGATCTTGGACTTCCACGAATTGTGCCAAATCGGGGCGATCCGCACAGCAAAATGAAAGGACTGAGAGGTTACTTGTGCGCGGGCTTACCGACCACGTTCTACAAGAGTCCCGGCCCCTTCACCTCGGCTAGCGGGCAAAACCGTATGGCGTAGGGTGTCAAAATGTTGACGGGTTACTCCCGTAGCGGGAGTGGTGACCTTTTTACACCGAGCACCGGCAAACCATCAAGGTCAAAAGACACCACTCCCGCCCTATTCTTATCCACTGAGCGACGGGTGAGTCGCGTCAAAAATCTCGCGAACGCCGACCTCGGTCGTGGGGCACGGCGACATCGATCGTCGCCTCCACGGAATTCCCCGCGGGATCCATGCACACGACATGAACCGTGTAAGACCTCCCGACACCCATGCCCGAGCGTTCGGCACGCAGTCTCACGCTGTGGCCGTCGATGATTTCCCAATCTGGTTCGGTATTGCCATCGCCACGCTCGTTCGCGCCTTCGCTGGCGGTGACGCGGTCGATCCAACAGGTGGGTTCACTGCAAATATCGTCGGCGTCAATGTCAATCACCACATCGACCATCTGATGATTGGGCGGCCACAGCTCATCGGGGCTCGCCGTCAGCTCGTGAATGGTCGGCGGGTCCGTGTCTTGAACGGTCACCGTAAACGCGCACTCGGACACATTGCCGGATGAGTCGATCGCCGTGCAGGTCACCACCGTTTCACCCAGCGGGAAGACGCTGCCCGATGGCGGATCACAGGTCACGGTTGGCTCGGGGCCGCAATCGTCCTCGGCTGTGACCACGTACTCAAAAACCGCCCCATCCGGGCCTGCACATTCGATAACGGCGTCGGCCGGGCAATCGAGAACGGGCGCCGTTGTGTCCTCGACCATCACCACGAAGGTACACTCCGCGGTGTTGCCGGCGGAGTCGGTCGCCGTACACGTGACCATCGTCTCCCCAAAGGGAAACACGCTGCCCGATGGCGGTTCGCAAACCACGGTCGGGTCGGGATCGCAGTCGTCTGTGGCGATCACTTCGAAGGTGACCATCGCGCCATCGCGGCTCGTGCACTGCGCTGTGGTGTCACTCGGGCACTCGATGGTCGGTGCTGTCGTGTCCTCGACAAAGATCGGTGGCGAGCCGAGGATGTCCTCACCCACGAATTCCTCAAGTGCCGTCTCCCACTGGGCAAGCCCGGGTGAGAGTGCCAGGAGGTATTCGGACACCGTTGTCTCCTCGGTAAAAACAGGCAGCGAGTCCAGAATGTCGTCGCCCACGAAGTTCTCCAACGAATCCTCCCACGCGGCCAGCACCGGGGACAGGGCGGATATGTACTCTAGTGGCGTCGTATCCTCACCGAACTCCGGCGCGGATGCAAGGATGTCCGCTCCGGCGAGGCTTTCCAACGAATCCTCCCATTGCTGCAGGATCGCAGATAGCGGCTGCAGAAACTGTTCTTCACAGCTTTGCTGCACGGCCGTGTTTGGCTCTCCCTGAATAAAACTGCCGGTTGGACCCCAAGGGGATCCCGACTCATCGCTACAGGCAGCCATGGAAACCACCAGAGCGATCGCCAAGAGCGCGTAACGCTTTCTCATGTTGCTTTCCTCCATACGTCGCGATTATGTCAGCGCGTTGCGGTATGTCAGCTGGATTTGACCGATTTAGCGCGGTGAGGCAGTCCCGGCGGCCCACCTGATGTCCCCGCTTGAGGTCTATAATTATAGCAGATTGTGGCGTCCGTATCAAACAAATGGCGTTCTGGGTGGCATTAGAAGCTCAAGAAACTTGTGCCACTACCACGTCCCGACGCGTCGCGGTCAATCGGCGCGCACTCCGGCGGTCTTGTGCCAACGTCGCAGGACGCTCCGCTCGAAGGTGCCGGACTGAACGCCGTGCATGATCGCGGCCGCCGCCATGATCAGCGTGCCTCCGACCCATCCCATCAGCTGTAGCCGCTCACCCGCGATGAGCGCGCCCAGAACCAGGGCAACCAAGGGATTGACGAACGCATAGGTACCGACCAACGCCGGCTCGGTGCGACGGAGAAGCCAACTGTAGGCGCTAAACGCCACTAGCGACCCAAGAACGGTAAGGTAAAGCAGAGAGAGCAGCGACAAACGCGACACCTGGGTTACGTCGAACCGTCCCCATTCGCCGGCCATACCGCCGACCAGCACCACCAACACCCCACCCGCGAAGAGCTGCATGCCGGTGGCCACAGCCAGCGACTTCGGCATCGGTGCGCGGCGCGCATAGAGCGACCCGACGGACCAACAGATGGAGCTCACCAGGAGTGCGGCATAGTCAACGATGCCCACCTCTGACCCGCTGAGGGACTGACCCGCACTCGCCAGTATAGCTACGCCGAGAAAGCCGATGGTGATGGCGCCAATGGTGAGTGGATCCGGCTCCAGGCGTCGGGGAATCATACGCAGCACCACGATCCACACGGGGATGGTGGCCTCCACAAGGGCCGCCATGCTCGATGGAACGTGTTGCTGGGCCCAGCTGAGGAGACCGTGTCCCCCTAGGAACATGAATGCGGCGGCCACCAGGGCGCTGCGCCAGTGAAGCCAGCGAACGGCCGAGCCGCGGCGCCAGGTCAGCGTGAGCAGAATCGTGCCCGCCACCAAGGCTCGCGTCCCCGCCATGAGGAACGGGGGCAGGGTGTCGACGGCGTAGCGTATGGCGAGATAGGTGGATCCCCACACCAGATAGATGGCCGCAAAGGCCAAGACGACCCGCCAGGTGCGAGCTCCGTCTCGCGGTGGAGTGAGCACGGCTACCCGTCCTTGACCGGGCCGTGCGCCACGTCGTGGTGAACCACATGCAATGGTTTGTCGACCAGGTAGTCGTCGTCTTCCCGGTAGTATCTGGCCTTATCAATGTCTTTGCCGGCGAAGGCCTTGACGCTCTCGAGCGAATCCCAAAGCGACATGACCACAAACTCCGCCTCATCGCCCAAGCGACGACGCAGGACCCAAGAGCCCAGATTACCCGGCGTGCGCCGTTGCTCCTCAACCCCGGTGCGAAGGACGTAATCGAGATACGCCTCGGACTTCTCATGCGGCGTGCGGCCGGTCCATGTGCGAGCAATCATGCTTTCGACCTCCTTTTGATGAGCCGTAAGGCCCGATCAGTTTGTAACCGTTAAAATTAATATTGATGGTTATATCATAGTGGCGGCATTCTAACCTGTCAAGTAGATTTTGATGGACAGAATGGATTTCAGTCGTTACACTGAAGGCATGATGGGCAAGACCCTCAGCATAGATACCATCGACCGCATCGGTAACGCGCCGGCACTCGATTTTGTCAACACCGTGCACTCGCACCTGGAGACGCAGAGCCACGATTACCTCCGGTCCTACGGTGATTTGTTGAAATGGGCTCGGGCCGGGGACCTGCTCTCGGTCGCCGAGGCGCGACGGCTGGCAGGTACCGCTACCGATCACCCGCGGCGGGCCGGTCGCACGCTGCGCCAGGCCGTGGAGTTGCGCGGGCTCTTGCACCGACTCTTCCTCGCCGTCATCCGTGACCAACGGCCATCGGCTGATGACATGAACTCGTTCAACCGCTGGGTGGCTGACATGTTCGGCCACCGCCGTATCGACCGCAGCGGAGCGGGGTTCGACTGGGGTTGGCAATCCGGCGATGGCGCTCTGGAGCAACCGCTGTGGCCGGTGGTGCTGTCGGCAACCGAGCTGCTCATGGCGGCCGACCGGCGCCGCATCAAGGAATGTCCGGCACCCGACGGCTGCGGGTGGCTCTTCCTCGATCGAAGCAAGAACGGCACGCGGCGTTGGTGCACCATGCGCGCGTGCGGCAACATTTCTAAAGCCCGCCGACATTACCGGCGCCGCTCGGGGCGTCCGGAACCTACCTGATTTCTCGTGGGACGGAAGCACACATCGCACGAGACGTCTCTCGACGGCTGTGCGTATCTCTTGGCCGGACACATGAGGCATGCATGCGCATCTTTTGGCAGCAATAACTGAGGCATGCGAATGGGTACATGTGCCTGGAAAATGATGCATTTGCATTATATACACGCACAAACAGCGACCGCTACCCTGGCAACCAAACGCTCACTCACCTAAGCCTCGCAGCACCGCTCTCAATGCGGACCCGCTCGTGCTCCTGGTCCAGGGAGGTAGAGGTTATGTCCAGAGTTTTTCTTTTGCTATTTATAGCGACCGCGACGCTTGCCGTCTCGATCGCCTGCGTCTTCGGTGCCACCTGGTATGTCAAACCGGATGGGACCGGTGATGTCGCCACGATACGGGATGCGATAAACGCAGCCGCCGACGCGGATGTCGTCTTGCTGGCACCGGGAACCTACACCGGGTCCGGGAACTACAACGTAAGCTTCGCCGGCAAGGCGATTACCGTGACTTCGGAGGGCGGACCCGAAGTCACCATCATCGACTGCCAGGGGCTGGGGCGCGGTTTTACATTCAATAATCAGGAGGGCCCGTCATCGGTGCTTTCGGGTGTCACCATTCGGAACGGGTACGCACATAACGCAGGCGCCATCTACATTGCGGCATCGCCTACTATTGAAAACAACATCCTGATGAACAACAGCGCCAACTACTGCGCTGCGATTAAGATAGCCGCGTCGCCCGAAATCAGAAACAATCTAATCATCGGTAACACCGCAGTCTACTTTGGTGGCGGTATAGGCATGGAGTGGGGAACACCGACGATAACCGGGAACATTATTGCCTACAACACGGCGGGGCCATCGAGCACCGGCGGTCGCGGCGGTGGAATCTGGATGAAGTTTAGCGCGCCCATTATCCGCAACAATACGCTGTACGGGAATTACTCTAACGTCGTCGGCGGTATATACGTCGAGGGTTCGGAACCCATCATCGAGAACAACATCATCGCCTTTAGCACGCGGGGACGAGCAATCTGGTGCACGGCGACTGCACACCCCACTCTGACCGGCAACGCCATCTTTGGAAACCTGGACGGCGACGCGCTGTGTGGCATCGATGGCGGAGGTAACTTCTTCTTGGACCCATTGCTCTGCGACCCGGCCAACGGCAATTACTACCTGGAGGAGGGATCTCCCTGCATAGCGGCCAACAGTCCCAACGGGCTCTTGGTCGGCGCGATGCCCGCCGGCTGTGTGCAGACTGGATCGATCGCCGTCCGGGTCGCTGCCGCGTGCCCGACGCCCGATACCGGACTCTTGGGTGTCGAGGTCGATGTATACGAGGCCGGGAGCGGCGACATGTTTCTTAGCGTGGAGACCGACGAGAACGGTGACTGCCTCATCGATGAGCTTGCCGTGGGCGATTACACCGTCACCGTGGTTATGCCGCTCGGATACAGTGCCGCGTCCGATGA
>Ga0224512_10001160_pt1 | contig 26139 bp, 21 predicted proteins | sample SF_May12_sed_USG_4_FD_169103 | JGI IMG/M metagenome (GOLD analysis project Ga0224512, IMG submission 169103) | Sediment microbial communities from San Francisco Bay, California, United States - SF_May12_sed_USGS_13 | ecosystem: Environmental > Aquatic > Marine > Sediment | place: USA... | reverse complement strand
ACCGTGCGACGCCAGTACCCGCGTCAACGCCGCCGTCAACGTCGTCTTCCCATGGTCCACGTGACCAATCGTCCCTACGTTTACGTGCGGCTTCGTGCGCTGGAATTTTTCCTTGGACATGCAGGATTCTCCCGGAAAAAACTTTCAACCCTAATTCAAACAAATCCGTCGACGATGTATGGAGCCCATAACCGGATTTGAACCGGTGACCTCTTCCTTACCAAGGAAGTGCTCTACCGACTGAGCTATATGGGCGGAGCTTTCAGGATTCACGTGGCCGAAACCATCCGCCGATCATGATCAGTTCGTTTCTCTGGTGAGCGGCGTCGCCTTGGAGCGGGTGATGGGAATCGAACCCACGTCAACAGCTTGGAAGGCTGAGGTTCTACCATTGAACTACACCCGCGTGTTCTGACCGGCTCACCTCGAGCTGTTGTCGCCCGCCCACCCGTACCCGGGCAAATGTTGCCCCGGACGACCTCTTGGTGGAGGGGGTAGGATTCGAACCTACGAAGGCGGAGCCGTCAGATTTACAGTCTGATCCCTTTGGCCACTCGGGAACCCCTCCGCAATGCAAGCCGTGCATTGTCCGTAACTTAGAAACGGGTGTCAAGAATTTGGCTGAGAAGGCAAGCCCTTGCCGACTCGAGCTAATTGCTTGATTTGTGGGCGTGTTACCGCCCGCCGCGGTGGCTGCATCAGATCCAGTCTCTGGCAGATAAGAACTGCTCGTAGAGCTCCGCCTCGGGGGTCCCTGGTTGCGGCTGCCAGTCGTATCGCCAAGACACCAGAGGCGGCATCGATACCAGGATGGACTCCACCCGGCCTCCGCTTTGCAATCCGAATACCGTACCCCGGTCGTAGACCAGGTTGAACTCCACGTAACGCCCCCGGCGATAGAGCTGAAACTCCCGCTCCCGCGCGCCGTAGGGATGGTCCTTGCGACGCTCCACAATGGGCAGATAGGCGCGAAGATAGTGATCGCTCACACTGCGGACAAACTCGAAGCTGCGCTCGAAGCCCCATTGATTCAGGTCGTCGAAGAATATGCCGCCAATACCCCGAGGCTCCGCCCGGTGGCGGAGGTAGAAATATTCGTCACACCAGGCTTTGAATCGCGGGTAGACGTCCTCGCCGAAGGGTTGGCAGGCGGATGCTGCCTGCTGGTGCCAGTGGACCGCGTCCTCTTCGAAGCCGTAGTAGGGGGTGAGATCGAAGCCGCCACCGAACCACCAGTCGGACGTGCCCTGCGCCCCGCCGGCGGCGAAATAGCGCACGTTGAAATGACTGGTGGGGACAAAGGGATTCAGCGGGTGCACCACCACCGATACGCCCAGGGCCCGAAAGGGCCGGCCGGCGAGCTCGGGCCGCGCGGCGCTGGCCGACGGCGGCAGGGTATCCCCGTAAACGTGGGAGTAGTTGGCCCCGGCCCGCTCGAAAACCGCGCCATCCGAGAGCACCCTGGAACGCCCGCTGCCGCCTTCCGGTCGCTGCCAGGCGTCCTCTCGGAACCCCCCGTCTGGGTCTGCGGTCTCCAGGGCCTTGCAGATCCGGTCCTGAAGGGCGAGAAATTCCGCCTCGACCCGCCGCGCTTCGGTCTCGCTCACGCTCTCGCCGTCCCCGTCCTCATCACCGCGCCGCTTCGCCCGTGGCGGATCTCCGTCGGCCCCGATTGAGCGCCGATTTTACCGGGCACCAGGAAGTCGAGGCCGTGAGATCCGAGCGCCTTTCTCACCGCGAGCGCGCTTCGGGCCGGTGGCTTACCGCTCAGGTTGGCGCTGGTGGAAACGATCGGCGCGCCAAACGCCCGGCAGAGCGCCGCGGCCACCGGATGCGCGCTGACCCGGACCGCCAGCAACGCGCTGCGTCCGGTGAGCCAGGGGCGGGCCAGGGGGCCGGCGGGAAGCAGCCAGGTGGTGGGTCCCGGCCAGGTGCGGGCGATGCGTTGCTCCATCTCCGAGTCCGGACAGACGTAACCTGCAAGCTGGGCGCGATTGGAGGCAATGACGATAAGCCCCTTCTCCACGGGACGATCCTTGATGCTCAGCAACCGCAGCACCGCCGCTGCATTCTGCGGATCGCAGCCGAGCCCATAGACGCCTTCAGTGGGATAAGCCACCACGCCTCCCGCGGCGAGTATGCGGGCGGCGTTATTGAGATGCCATCCGCTCATGGTGCCGGAGACATCGGTACCGGCTTCAACGCCAAAGCCGGATCACCACGCGCTTGCATCGAAAAAATCAGCGCTTGAGCCGCGCCGCCTGGAGCTTTGCGTCCTTGGCCAGAACACTTTCGGCCTGGGCCCGGCGCTCGTCCTGGATTCGTTTGCCGAGGGCCGGATCGGCCACCGCAAGGATTTGCGCCGCCAGGTATCCGGCGTTTTTTGCCCCCGCCTTGCCGATGGCTACAGTGGCCACGGGGATCCCTCCCGGCATCTGCACCGTAGACAACAGCGCGTCCAGACCCGAGAGCGGGCCCGCGTCCACCGGAACGCCGATGACCGGGCGCGTGGTGAGCGCCGCCACGGCGCCGGCGAGATGTGCGGCCATGCCCGCCGCGGCAACGTATACGGAGCAGCCTCTGGATTCGGCATCTTTTACGTAGGCATGGGTCTCGGTGGGCGTGCGGTGCGCGGAGCTCACCTTCACCTCGTAGGCAATGCCGAACTTCTCCAGCACCTCGAGAGTCGCCTCCATGATCGGCAGATCCGAGTCCGAGCCCATCAAAACCGCGACGAAAGGCTTCAATGTAGTCATGGTTTACTTGTTTCCTTCAGCCAGAGTGGCCCGTTCGTCGGCAACCCTCAGGCGGTCTTACGCTTCGTCTGCCGGCGCCTGGACGCCGGCGCCTTGGCCAGCAACTCCCGGCACTCCTCGAGCTCGAGGCTCTTTGGGTCTTTATCCTTGGGGACGCGAGCGTTTTTCTTGCCGTCGGTCACGTAGGGTCCGTATCGCCCGTTCAAGACCTTGATGCCGTCGTCGTCGAAAACTTGTATCTCCCGCTCCGCGTCCAGCTTCTTCTTTTCCGCCACCAGTTCCAGAGCACGGTCGAGTTTAACGGTATAAGGATCGTCGTCCTTGCTCAGGGAAACGAACTTGTCCCCGTATCGGACGTAAGGTCCGAAGCGGCCGATGTTAACGCTGACGGGCTCTCCTTGGGGCGTCTCGCCAAGCTCGCGCGGCAGCTTAAACAGCGCCAGAGCCTCCGTGAGCTCGATGGTGTTCATGCTTTGCCCAGGCCGCAGGCCCGCGAACTTCGGCTTCCCCTCTTCCTCCACGGTGCCAATCTGAGCGTAAGGGCCGAACCGCCCCATTCTTACTGACACCAACCGCCCGCTTTTGGGATCGACGCCGAGCTCCCGGGCTTTGGAGGCTTCGCGCCGGGTCACGTTTTTGTCCTTGTGTTCCACCTGCTCCTGGAACGGCTTCCAGAAGCGCTGCATCAGCGGCACCCACTGCTGCTCGCCGCGGGCGATGCCGTCGAGGTCGTCTTCCAGGCGCGCGGTGAAATCGTAATCCACGTAGTCGGAAAAGTGCTCGGTGAGGAAATCGTTGACTAGACGGCCGATGTCCGTGGGGACGAAGCGCCGGCTGTCGAGCTCCACGTATTCGCGCTGCTGCAGGGTCGAAATGATCGAGGCGTAGGTGGACGGTCGCCCGATACCGTACTCTTCCAGGGTTCGAATCAGCGACGCTTCGCTATAGCGGGGCGGAGGCTCGGTGAAGTGCTGTTCCGAGCGGATCCCGCCAAGGTCCACCAGCTGACCCTCCGTCAGCGGCGGCAGATTACGATCGTTGTCCTCCGCCTTGCTGTCATCGCGCCCCTCTTCGTAAACCAGCAGAAACCCGGGGTCCGCTACCGTCGATCCCGTGGCCCGGAAAAGATCCTCGGCGGAATCGCCGCAAGCCAGGTCCACCCCCACCGTATCGATGGTGGCGTGGATCATCTGACACGCCACGGTGCGCATCCAGATGAGCTGATAAAGCTTCATCTGGTCCTTGTTCAAGTGGGACTTCAGGCTATCCGGAGTGCGGGCGACCGAGGTCGGCCTGATGGCCTCATGGGCCTCCTGGGCGTTTTTAGCCTTGGTCTTGTAAACGCGCGGCCGCCCGGGAAGATTCTTATCTCCATAGGTCCCGGCGATAAAATCGCGCATTTCGTCCAGGGCCTCCCGGGCCAGGGTCACGGAGTCGGTACGCATATAAGTAATGAGACCGGTAACACCGCCTTCGCCCGCATCGATACCCTCGTAGAGCTGCTGGGCGAGTCGCATGGTGCGCTGGGCATTGAATCCGAGCTTTCGAACGGATTCCTGCTGCAGGGTCGATGTGGTGAAAGGCGCGGCCGGATTCCTGCGACGCTGCTTCTTTTCGATGGAAACGATCTTCAGCTTGCCGCCGGCCTTCGCCAGCAGGTCTTTTTCCACCGCTCGTGCGCGCTTTTCGCTGGTAATACTGAACTGCTTGACCTTCTCTCCAGCGTATTGGCTCAGCTTTGCGACGAAGGGGGTACCGTCGGTGCTGAGATCGGCATCGAGGGTCCAGTACTCCCGCGGCTTGAACTTCTCTATCTCGCTTTCGCGCTCGCAAATCAGCCGCAAAGCGGGACTTTGCACCCGCCCGGCGGACAGCCCGCGTTTGATCTTCTTCCACAACAGCGGCGACAAATTAAACCCAACCAGGTAGTCCAGCGCCCGGCGCGCCTTATGGGCGTCCACCAGCTCTGTGGAAATGTCTCTCGGATGCTCCACCGCTTCGCCGATGGCGCGCTTGGTGATCTCGTGAAACACAACCCGGTGCACCGGCTTTTTGTTGAGCGCCTTGCGCTGTTTCAGCACCTCAACCAGGTGCCATGCGATGGCCTCGCCCTCTCGGTCCGGGTCCGTAGCCAGATACAGCGCATCGGCCTTTTTCATCGCCTTGCTCAGCGCATCGACGTGCTTTTCGTTTTTACCTATAAGCTCGTAGTGCATTTCGAAGCCGTTGTCCGGCTCCACGGCGCCCTCCTTGGGACGCAGGTCACGCACGTGACCATAGGACGCCAGAACCTCGAATCCGTTTCCGAGATACTTCTTGATCGTCCGGGCCTTGGCCGGAGACTCCACTATCACCAGATTTTTAGACATCAGCGATCAACAAGAATAGACGCACAGCCGCGACTGCGGTATGACCTATTGAGCAAGCTTAGTGGAGAAAAGGCGCCGCTGCTCGCCGGACGGTGCGCCATCAGCATGGCTCAATGCAGCCGGCCACTGGCGCGGTCTAGGACGAGGTCCTCCATAAAGGCATAGACATCTTCCTTTCCGGGCTGATTGAACAGGACCATGAGCACCACCCATTTGAGCTGCTCTAGGTCGACAACGCTGCCTGCTTCCAGTGCCATCACCCGATCAACTACCAGCTCCCTGCTTTGAGCATCCAGCACGCCCGCTTGTTCGAGAAAAAACAGAAAGCCGCGGCATTCCAGGTCTATGCGCTCCACCTCGTCATCTACGTAGATTCGCATGCCGGAACCTCTAGATACCAACTGAGCCTTCATGGACTCGGCATTGATAGCGAGGCTTTCGAGCCAGTGAAACGCCTTGCCGATCTCTTCACCGGGAAAACCGGCATCAAGCAGCGCGGATCGAATGACCTCCTGATCCGAGCCGACTTCGATCTCGTTTTCCAGATAGTTCTCGAAAAGATACATTAGGACGTCGAGCATGGTTTCCTTCATTTCAAGGCCTACGGGTTGCGCGGCTGTATAAGCCACCGGGCGCCGATGACACATACCCCTCGATTTCGAGGGCCAAGAGGATGGAGGAAACCTCATCTGCCGTCAATCCAGTGCGCTCTACAAGTGTATCTACGCTTGCCGGATCGTGACCAAGCGCGCGTAAAAGAGTCTCACCGACTTCGAAGTTCGCGCTCGCATTCGTGCACTCACTGTTTTCGCCCGCCGCTGGTCTGGCCGCAGAAACACTCTTCGAGACGAGCATCGGCGCGATTTCGGAAACGATGTCCCCAACCGACTCCACCAGCTTCGCCCCGTCGCGTAACAGCCGGTGGCAGCCCCGTGAAAGTGGATTGTCTATGGACCCGGGAATCGCGAAGACTTCCCTTCCCTGATCTGCAGCGAGCCGCGCGGTAATGAGCGAGCCGCTTTTCAACGCGGCCTCGACCACCAGCACACCCAGGCTGAGTCCGCTTATGAGCCGATTGCGCCGGGGAAAGTGTTCCCCGCGCGGCGGCGAGCCCGGCGGAAATTCCGAGACCAGCGCGCCACCCGCGCAGATGGTGTCGGCAAGCCCGGCGTTGACCGCGGGATAAACCCTGTCGAGGCCGTTTCCCGCCACGGCCACGGTGACACCGCCGGCGGCCAGCGCCGCAGCGTGCGCCTCGGCGTCGATCCCGACGGCGAGACCACTGACCACACACATTCCCAATTCCGTCAACGCACGGGCGAAGGCCGCAGCGTGGTCCCGTCCTGCCGGCGTCGGATTGCGGCTCCCGACCACGGCCACGTTGAGCATCGACAGCGCGGCAACGTCGCCGCGCACAAACAGCGCCACGGGCGCATCGTCGATGGCGGCAAGCAGCGGCGGAAAGTCCGGATGTCCGATGTGCACGACGCTGCAGCCTGACGATTCGAGCCAGGCGCGATCCTGCGCAACCCGCGCGAGGTCCGGAGAGCGCAGATGACGTCTGAGCGCCGCTGGAAGCCGGATTTCCGCGAGCGCATCGTGATCGGGGTGAAACAGCGCCGATACCGACGGGCACTGTTCGAGCAGCTGGAGCTTAATCCGGTTGGATACCGGTGCCCGGGCGAGCGCCAACCAGCAGGTGAGTTCGTCCATCCCTGGCCCCTCCTCACGTTTCCCTGTGAAGATAAAGCGGCGCAGTTCGGGCCTGCGCCGTGGCTCTACTTTAACGCGGAAAGAAGCGGATAAAAAGCGACCAGGGCGGAAACCAGGCACGCGATCGCGCTTTCGCGTCGCGAGTCGGCCGTCGCCTGATTAGCGTTGGCGCCATGCACGAGAGCTGTGGCCGGCGAGCGGAATGCTAACGTGGTAACCAGAAAAATTGAGAATCCAGGCTTGGTCTTATCGACAGCGCATCAGGGCTTTCGAACCGGATCGTGAACATGTATCGACCGGGTCGCTTCCATCACCAGAGCGAAGCTCAAGCGCTCGAAAGAACGGAATACCATGACGATTCCGGCCCGCTCGTCCGGCAACGTGACCTTTTCCTTCCCGGTTTTAACGCTCTGGATTCCGACCCGAGAGTTCGATATCTCGTCTGGCTTCTTACTTGCAAACCGATCCTCGATGGTCTCGCCGCGCTGGTACACCGCCATCACGTGGCCAATCTCTATGCCGTTTTCGAGACCGAGATTGAGCACCACCACCTGGAACTGGCCAATCTGCGAAACACCGTCAAAGACTGAGATAATCTGGCCGGACACGTCCGCTTCTGGCGCCCGAGGCATAAATGTCGTGAAGACTTCCTCGTCGACGATGGGAAGCAGTCGGTCACCGGCGAGGAGCTCCCGCTGCGCGCTGGTTACAAGCATGGTGGCAGGATCACTAGAATCCTCAAGCACCCCGTCGGCGATGTGAATAGCCTCGAAGCCAAGGACTTCGTTGTCCCGATCGGGGTCCACGTACTCTTGGCCTAGTCGATAGATGGCGTAACGCGGCGCTGCTTCTCCGTTGATACCGCGGACGTAGATTTTCTCCCCGGGCTTGCCGATGAGTGCCTCCGTGCCCACTGATACGACGTAGGGCGCAGCATTCATTTCCCGCTTGGTGACCAAGCGAGGCCTCTGCAGAAACTGCCGAATGGTATCGACGGGTATGGTCGGTATGGCCTCCGCGATCTCAGACTCGCGGATAGCCGGAGAAAGCTTGTCCGTGCCGCCTGGCAAACGCCTGCGCACAGTCCCCGAGCCCTCCTCGCCGGGCGTCGTGCCGGGCTCACCCCGACGAACGCTCAGCACGGGCTGCCCGTCGACGAAGCGCAGATATACCTCGTCACCGGGAAAAATCAGATGAGGATTTTCGATCTGCGGGTTGACTTCCCAGATCTCGGGCCAAAGCCACGGCTCTTTGAGGAACTTGGCCGAAATGTCCCAAAGGGTGTCGCCTTTCTCAACCACGTAGCGGTCCGGATGATCCGGTTTCAGCTCAATGGTTTCGGCGGCAAGCACCAGCGGAAGCAGCATGGCGGCGAGTGCCAGTGAAGCTATTCTTTTCATCACCATTTCGAATTCCGAGCCCCCGAGGCTGCGTGGATTTGGATGGCTCCGTTTCCCCGCCGGAGCCGTCGCGGCGACCTCTGATATTGGTCTAAATATAGGTCATACTATTCTGAATATTCAAACAAAAACGCGATTTACCCCCCCATTATCGGAGGCCTCGACGGGTTGACATGGCAGGTACGCGTCCCCATCAAGTATAGTTAGTCCGCCTGCGGCTGCTGGCTTGGAAAACTTCATCAAATCATGGCTTTGCTGGACATACTCCACTATCCGGATCCGCGCCTTTACAACCAGGCGAAGGCGGTGGAACGCGTCGACGACACGGTCCGCAAGCTCATCGACGACATGTTCGAGACCATGTACGCGGCGCCGGGTATCGGCCTCGCGGCCATTCAGGTGAACGTTCCGCTTCGAATAATTACCATCGACGTGTCCGAGGACCGCGGCGATCCTCTTTGCCTGGTGAATCCGGAGATCCTCGATCGGCGCGGACTGGTGGAGCTGGAGGAGGGCTGTCTTTCGGTTCCCGGCGTCTACGACTTCGTTCCCCGCTCGGAGCGGATCCGCCTCAAGGCATTGAACCGCGACGGTGACGCTTTGGAAATGGAGGCGGAGGATCTCATCGCGGTTTGCATTCAGCACGAAATGGACCACCTGGAAGGTAAACTTTTCGTCGATTACCTGTCGCAGCTCAAGCGTCAACGCATCCGCAAAAAGGCCACGAAGCTCAACAAGCAGGCGACGCTTTAGCCAAGCCCCCCGCCCGGTCCATCAGTTCACGCGTCACCCCTTACGAATTCGCCCCATGCGCCTCGTTTTTGCCGGGACGCCGGAATTTGCCGCCACCATCCTCGCAGCGCTGCTTGACTCGGGGCACCCGGTGGTCAACGTCTACACGCAGCCGGATCGACCCGCTGGTCGCGGGCGTAAGTTGACGGCCAGCCTGGTCAAGACGCTCGCCGTCCGCAACCACATTCCCGTAAGTCAGCCCGTCAACCTTCGCGCAGGGGAAAGCGCGGCCGCGCTTGCCGCCCACTCGCCGGATGTCATGGTGGTGGCCGCTTACGGCCTGCTTCTCCCCCCCGGCATACTCTCCGTGCCGACTTACGGCTGCATCAACGTGCACGCCTCGATGTTGCCCAGATGGCGCGGCGCCGCCCCGATACAGCGCGCCATCCTGGCTGGCGACGACGAAACCGGAGTTTCCATCATGCAGATGGACAAAGGCCTCGATACCGGCGGCGTGCTGAGAGCCGCCAGCCTGAAAATCCGATCGAAAGACACCGCCGGCACGCTCAGTGAGCGCCTCGCCCGGCTCGGCGCGACCACGCTTTTAGAGACCCTGGAGGCACTCAGTTACGGCCCTCTCCAGGCGACGCCTCAGGACGATACGAGGGCGACGCTTGCGCCCCGGGTGGAAAAATCAGAAGCGGAGCTCGACTGGTCCCAAGATGTCCATGCGCTGGACAGAAAGATCCGCGCCTTCAACCCCTGGCCGGTGGCTTTCACCCAGCTGCCTGGCGCAGGCGATCCCGTCGCCCGCCGTTTGCGCGTGTGGCAAGCGCAGCCGTGCCCCGGGCGAAACGACCCTGCGACCCCCGGCACCGTACTGACCGCCGGCGCCGAAGGAATCGCCGTAGCTGCCGGTGACGGCGCTTTGCTGCTGACCGAGGTCCAGGTTCCCGGCTCGAGAGTGATGAGCGCCGCGGAACTGTTAAACGCCCGACCTATTCGGCCGGGCACCGTCCTCGGCGGTGGCTAAATTGGGCCGCAGCGCCCGGATCGCCGCCCTAGATGCCGTAATCGGTGTGCTGCGTGAGGGCCGTTCTCTTTCCGCTGCCTTCGACGCGGCGGCGGCGAGGCTTGACGACCCGCGCGAAAAAGCCCTCGCCCGAGAGCTCGCCTTCGGCGTTTTCCGCTGGCTGCCGCGGCTCGATCCCGTCCTTCCGAGGCTCATGAACCGGCCGCTCAAACGCAAAGACGCCGACGTGGGTGCGATTCTGCTGCTCGGACTTTACCAGCTCTTGTTCACCCGAATCCCAGCCTACGCCGCCGTGGCGGAGACAGTCGCCCTCGGTCGCAAGATCGGCAAACCCTGGTCCGAAGGTCTGATCAACGCGGTGCTGCGACGATTTCAACGCGAAGGTGAGGCAATCCTCCAAGACGTATGCCAAAGCGAGGAAGCGGACTTTGCGCACCCCGCCTGGCTCATTGACGCCGCGCGCCAAGCCTGGCCGGATTCCTGGCGACGCATCATGGCGGCGGGCAACGCCCAGGCACCCATGACCCTTCGGGTCAACGGGCGGGCCTCGTCCCGGGACCCTTATCTTGAGCGGCTGCGGGCCGCCGGCATGGCCGCCGACCCCGCGCCCTATACCACCCACGGCGTGATCCTGAAGAGCCCCGTGGAGGTGAGCGCGCTTCCGGGTTTCTACGAAGGCGCGGTTTCGGTGCAGGACGCTGCCGCTCAGCTGGCTGCCCCGCTGCTTGAGCCGAGGCCGGGCCATCGGATCCTGGACGCCTGCGCCGCGCCGGGCGGCAAGGCTGCCCATCTGCTGGAGATCCAGCCGGCCGCGACGACGCTGGTGGCGGTGGAAAAGGACCCCCTGCGCGTGCCTCTGCTCAACAGCACCCTGGATCGGCTCGGCCTTTCCGGCCTCGTTATCCTTGGCGACGCCGCGTTGCCGCTGAGCTGGTGGGACGGGAAACCCTTCGACCGGATCCTGCTCGACGCGCCCTGCACCGCCACCGGGGTCATTCGACGCCATCCGGATATCAAGTATCACCGCCGCAAAAGCGACGTCGATGCCTTGGTTCAGGTACAGCGAAGCCTGCTGGAGGCGCTTTGGCCCTTGCTGGCCCGAGGTGGGTTGGTGTTGTACGCTACTTGCTCGTTTCTGCCGCAGGAAAACCAGCAGCAGGTGTCGGAGTTCGTCGAATCCCGCAGCGACACCGCGCTTTGCCCAATCCAGTCCGAATGGGGCCAAGCCGCGGGTCCAGGGCGTCAAATTCTGCCGGGCGACCACGGAATGGACGGCTTCTACTATGCACTGCTCAGCAAACGCTGATTACTGCTCCTTGAGAGCCCGCCTCTTCCGCTGGCTGTTTGCGTGCTCCCTCGCACTGTTGACGTTCGAATACGCGCTGTCCGCCCCCATTTTTGGTGAGGTGGGTTTTCGCGTCAGGAACGCCGATGTCCGCTTGGAGCGCGATGTTTATTTACTCGATGCGAAAATCGTTTTCGCCTTCAGCAATGAAGCCATTGAGGCCATGGAGAACGGGGTCACCTTGACCGTGCTGGTGGATGTCGAGGTATTCAGACAGCGCCCGCTGTGGGACAAGAAGATTTTCAATCGGCAACTCCAGTTTCACGTCGGCGTCCACGCGCTCAGCAAGAGGTACGTCATAAAAAACCCGGACTCCGGCGAAACCGACACCTACAGAAGCGTTGAGGAAATGGCCGCGGCCCTTGGGTTGATACAAGGCATTCCGCTTTTTGCGGCTTCGGATCTGGAAGTAGCCAAGGAATATGTCGCGCGGGTGCGCGCGCGTCTGGACATCGAAGGACTGCCCTCGCCTCTTCGGCCGCTGGCCTATGTCAGCCAGGCGTGGCGTCTGGCGAGCGACTGGTACGAGTTGCCTTTAGTGCGATGAAGAAAATCACGACAGGAATCGGACCAATTCTGGGGCTGGTGGTGTTGCTGCTGGTATCGCTCAAGCTGATGAGCGACGCCACCGAGAATTCGACCCGCTTTGGTGAACTGTACTCGGTGCTTCTTCTGATCAACGCGCTTGGGTTGGTGACGCTTGGGGGTCTGGTGGGATGGAACTTATTCCGCCTCATCGGGCAGGTGCGTGCGCGTCGCGCCGGCGCGGGCCTGACCGTGCGCATGGTCGCCATGTTCGTCATCCTCTCAGTGACTCCGGTGTTGGTTGTCTATTACTTTTCTCTTCAGTTCCTTCATAGCGGTATCGACAGCTGGTTTGACGTCCGCATAGAACGCGCTTTGGACGACGCACTCGAGCTGAGCCGCACCGCGCTGGAATCGCGCATGCGAGAGTTGCTAAAGCAGACCCAGCTCGTAGCCACAGATCTTTCCATGGTGGTCCCCGATAAACTTCCGGGCGCTCTCGAGGACGCGCGCCGACTGAGCGGCGCCGCGGAGCTCAGCATCATCGGACCCAATGGACGCATCATCGCGTCCAGCAACATCGACCCCACAGCCATTGTGCCCGCGAGCCCGGACGATTCCATCATCGTTCAGTTGCGCCAGTCGGGCAATTACATCGGCCTGGATCCCATTGGCGATACGGGCCTGCACGTGCGCGTCGTGGTCACCCTGCCGGAAGACGTTCCATCCCAAGAGACGCGCATACTGCAGGCGCTTTTTCCCGTGACCGAACGCATGAGCTCGCTCGCAGACAGCGTTCAATCCGCATATGCCAAATATCGTGAGCTGGCTTACCTGCGCAACCCTCTAAAGGTCAGCTTTACCCTGACGCTGTCGCTGGTGCTGCTTTTGAGTCTGCTGGCGGCGGTGTGGGCGGCGTTCTACTCCGCGCGGCGTATGGTCGCACCCTTGAGAGATCTGGTTCAGGGCACCCGGGCGGTGGCCGAGGGCGATTACGAAACCCAGCTGCCACGTTCGGGAAAGAACGAGGTGGGTTTCTTAGTAGAGTCCTTCAATCAAATGACGCGACGACTCCGCAACGCCCGAGACGAGACCCGCCGCAGCCAGGTCCAGCTGGAGGAGCAGCGCGCCTATTTGGAAGCGGTGCTCTCGCGGCTGTCGACGGGTGTCATCACCCTCGACTTGGATCGGCGATTCGTTACCGTGAACCACGCAGCGCAGCAGATCCTCGGAGTCAATTTACAGTCTCATCTGGGCTACGAGTTGGAGAGCGTGGCGGAGTCGCACATTCACCTGCGGCCGTTCACCGAGTCGGTTGCGCTTCACCTCCAAGATGCCGCCAGCGACGACAATCTCGCCGAATGGCGTGAACAGCTGATCCTCTTCGGAGCGAGCGGCCGTCAGGTTTTGATGTGCAGCGGCGCGCCGCTTCCTGTAGTCGACGGGAGAAATCACGGGAACGTGCTGGTATTCGACGACATTACTACCCTGATGGAAGCGCAGCGCAGCGCAGCCTGGAGCGAGGTAGCGCGCAGGCTTGCCCATGAAATCAAAAACCCGCTTACGCCGATCCAGCTTTCCGCCGAGCGGCTGAGACACAAGTATCTACGCAAACTGACCGGCAAAGACGCCGATGGTCTCGATAGGCTGACTCGAACGATCGTGCAGCAGGTCGAAGCCATGAAAGAGATGGTCAATACATTTTCTGATTACGCACGAATGCCGCGTATGGTTCCGGAGCGTTGCGACGTCAACGAGCTCATTTCAGACGTGATTGAGCTTTACCGCGGCGACAAAGCCGCGCAGCATGTGGAGCTTCACCTGTCGGAACTGCCGCAGGTGCACGCGGATCCGGGTCGCCTGCGACAGATTCTTCATAACCTGATTAAGAACGCCATCGAAGCCAACGAAGGCGTCGCCTCGCCGTCGGTGGCCATCGAGACGCGCTGCGTGCGGGAGACCGCCCGCAGCTATATCGAAATTCGCGTGCGCGACAGTGGACCGGGATTTCAAAAGGACGTTCTGCAAAGGGTCTTCGAGCCTTACGTGACCACCAAGCCCAAAGGAAACGGGCTGGGACTTGCCATCGTCAAGCGAATCGTCGAAGAGCACGGCGGTGTCGTATCGGCGGAGAATCACGAAGACGGCGGAGCCAGTGTCGTCATTCAGCTTCCTATCGCCACGCGAATCGCTGATATCGGCGACACGCCGGCGTCCAGACGAGAGGCCGTATGACTCGGGAATTCATCCTCGTCGTGGACGACGAGCGGGACATCGGCGCGCTGGTGCAGGAAATCCTCGAAGACGAGGGATTTGAAGTGGTCGTCGCGGAAAGCGCGGATGCGGCGAGAGAAGCCCGCCGCGCGCGCAAGCCAGACCTAATTTTGCTTGATATATGGATGCCGGACACGGATGGCATCACGCTGTTGAAGGAGTGGTCGGAAAACTCCGGGCCGGATACGCCGGTGGTCATGATGTCGGGCCACGGAAGCGTGGAAACCGCAGTTGAAGCCACCCGTCTTGGCGCTTACGACTTCATTGAGAAGCCTTTGTCTACCGCAAAGCTGTTGCTCACGGTGCGGCGCGCTTTGGAAACAGCGCAGCTCAGACAGGAAAACATCGGCCTGATGCGCGACACCCAAGCGGTGTCCGAGCCGGCGGGTCACAGCATACTGATGCAGAATCTCCGCGACCAGGCAAAGCGAATTGCAAAACACGATACACCAATATTGATTATCGGGGAGTCCGGTGTAGGCAAAGAAGTTCTAGCTCGTTTTATCCACGAGCATAGTCCGCGCAAGACCGGCCCCTTTGTTCGCGTTCCCATGGCAGGACTTACTAACGCAAATTCCGCCGCCGAACTTTTCGGCCTCGAGGATGGTGAACGCGTGCACTACGGCTCCCTAGAAGAGGCGAACGGGGGAACGCTGTTTCTCGAAGACGTGGTCGACATGGATTCAACGATCCAGCCCCGCCTGTTGAGCGCGATCCAGCATCAGTCGTTTCTCCGCGTTGGCGGAGTCGAGCCGATTCGAATCAACGTGCGAATCATCGCCGCAACGAGCCGCGACATCGTCAAGGCCGTGAAAAGCGGTCAACTCCGTGACGACCTCTACTATCATCTCAACGTCGTGCCCATCGAGGTGCCTTCGCTGAGAAACCATCGCGAGGACATTCCAGAGCTTGTGGAATATTACGTCGACGTTTTCGCCAACAAGGAAAATTTGCCGTACCGGAGATTTTCCGTAGGCGCACTGAACCGGCTGCGCAACTACAGCTGGCCGGGTAATATTCGGGAGCTGAAAAACTTAGTGCAGCGTCTGTTGATCCTCGGCTCGGGGGGCGACGTCGAAGCGGACGAGATTGACGCCGCAGTGTCTAACGCGATTTCGCCGCAGCGAGGCGGCGAGCTCGAGGGACTCGACTTGCCGTTGAAGGCGGCGAGAGAGCGATTCGAGCGGGCCTACCTAGAACGACAGCTGCGCATTGCGGGAGGCAACGTGAGTCAGGTGGCGGCGCGTGCGGGACTCGAACGCACGCACCTATACCGCAAGCTGAAGAGCCTCGGAATCGACCCCAAGGCGGTAGCCACGGAGCAGGAATAACGGCGCAGACACCGGGCGCGATGGCAATAATGGACCCGGCGTAGCAAACTCTCGGGGCTGAACCCACAACCAGAATAACGCACGCCTACAAACCGCAATGAAAATAATCATTCTGGGCGCAAGCCAGGTGGGGTCCACCGTTGCCGCCAATCTTGTGAACGAGGCCAACGATATCACCGTCGTTGATCGGGACGTAAATCAGTTGCGCACCCTGCAGGATCATCTCGATATCCGCGGCGTCGTCGGCCACGCCTCTTACCCGGAAGTTCTAGCCCAAGCGGGCGCCGAAGACGCCGACATGATTCTGGCGGTGACCAACAGCGACGAAGTCAACATGGTCGCCTGCCAGGTTGCGTATACGCTGTTTCATACGCCTACAAAAATTGCCAGGGTGCGATCTTCCGAATATCTCGAGTACAAAGAAATCTTTGCCCAGGATGCATGCCCGGTTGATGTCCTGATCAGCCCGGAGCAGCTGGTCACCACCTATATCCAAAGACTCATCGAAACGCCCGGCACCCTGCAGGTGCTGGACTTTGCCGAAGGCAAGATCCGTCTGGTTGCGGTCAAGGCATATTACGGCGGACCACTGGTCGGTCACGCGCTTCGGGAACTACCCGCACACATGCCGGGGATAGACACGCGGGTCGCGGCCATTTTTCGTCGCGACCGTGCTATTCAGCCGGACGGGAACACGGTCATCGAAGCGGACGACGAGGTCTTCTTCGTCGCCGCCGCAGAACATATCCAGTCCGTCATGGGGGAACTCAGGAAACTGGACAAACCGGTGCGCCGGGTTTTGCTCGCAGGCGGCGGAAACATCGGCCAGCGCCTCGCCAGCGCGCTGGAAACAAAATATAACGTCAAGCTAATTGAGCATTCCCTGGAACGGGCAAAGGAACTTTCCCACAAACTGAACAAAACCATTGTGCTGCAGGGGGACGCGGCGGACGAAGATCTGCTGCGGGAAGAGAACGTCGACAATACGGACGTATTTTGCGCCGTCACCAATGACGACCAGATCAACATCCTTTCGGCGATGCTGGCAAAGCGAATGGGGGCTAGAAAGGTCATGGCGCTCATCAACCGCAGCGCTTATGTGGACCTGGTTCAAAGCAGTATGATCGATATTGCCATCTCTCCCGACCAAACCACCATCAGCAGCCTTCTTGCTCACATTCGCCGCGGCGATGTGGCCGTGGTGCATTCGCTACGCCGTGGGGCCGCGGAGGCAATCGAAGCCATCGCCCACGGCGATCCGCGGACGTCGAAGGTGGTGGGGCGCCGGGTCGAAGAAATCAAGCTGCCCCAGGGCGCTTCAATTGACGCCATTCTTCGCGGCGACAAAGTAATCATTGCCCATCATGATACGGTCATAGATGCCGACGACCACGTTATCCTGTTTCTAATCGATAAAAAACGCGTGCCGGAAGTGGAGCGGCTATTCCAGGTGGGAGTTACTTTTCTGTGATTCTACCATCGCGGCAACCCGAGCCGTCATAGTGATCTTTGCCTGATGCATCTGCTCGCAATTCAACGCATCCTGGGCCTGCTGCTCGCGTTGTTCAGCCTAACCATGCTGCCCCCCGCCGCGCTTTCCTGGTGGCTTGGAGACGGTGCCTTGCGGCCCTTTCTCGTTGCCTTCCTTCTCGTTCTCGCGGTAGGGCTCCTGCTCTGGCTCCCGGTGCGAAAGGTACGTCACGAAATGCGGGTCCGTGACGGCTTCATGATTGTGGTGACGTTCTGGGTCGCGCTCGGGCTTACCGGCAGCGTGCCCCTGATCCTCGACGAGGATCTCTATCTTTCTGTTACCGACTCCGTATTCGAGTCGGTATCGGGCCTCACCACCACCGGTGCCACCGTCATCACCGGCATCGACCTGCTGCCCCCATCCATCCTGTTTTACCGCCAGCTGCTGCAATGGCTGGGCGGCATGGGGATTATTGTGCTGGCGGTGGCTATCCTGCCGATGCTGGGCATCGGCGGCATGCAGCTGTACCGAGCCGAAACGCCGGGCCCGCTAAAAGACAACAAGCTCACGCCCAGGATTACGGAAACGGCAAAGGCGCTCTGGTACATCTACCTCGCCCTCACCATCGCCTGCGCCCTGGCGTATTGGTTCGCCGGTATGAGCGGCTTCGATGCCATCAGCCACAGCTTCTCCACGGTAGCTATCGGCGGGTTTTCCACCCACGATGCAAGCCTGGGTTTCTTTGATAAACCTTTGGTAGAAGGCATCGCGATCGTGTTCATGACGATCTCCGGGGTAAATTTCGCTCTGCATTTCAGCGCCTGGCGCGGGCGTAGCGTTCGCACCTATCTCGCCGATGCCGAGTTCAAGACCTATATTTCGCTGCTTTGTGCCATTGCCGCGATCACAAGCGCCTACTTGTTTCTGTCGCAGACCTTCAGCGACCCCCTATCGTCATTGAGGTACGGCGTGTTCCAGGCGATTTCCATCAGCACAACCACCGGGTTCACCACCAGCGGATACTACACCTGGCCGAGCTTTTTGCCGGTGCTGCTGCTTTTCGCCAGTTTCATTGGCGGCTGCGCCGGCTCAACCGGCGGGGGCTTGAAGGTCATCCGAGTGTTGCTTCTGTTCAAGCAGGGATTCAGCGAGATCGTTCGATTGATCCACCCAAACGCGCAGGTGCCCATCAAGGTAGGCGGTAAGAATATGCCCGATCGGGTCGTAGATGCGGTCTGGGGATTTTTTGCCACGTACGTTGCGACCTTCAGCATTATGCTGCTGGTTCTAATGGCAACGGGTTTGGATCAGGTCACGGCGTTTTCCGCGGTCGCCGCGTGCATCAACAATCTCGGCCCCGGACTGGGACAGGTGGGGCTCCACTACGGCGAGTTGAGCAACACCGCGAAATGGATTTTGAGCCTCGCCATGATCATGGGGCGTCTGGAGATTTTCACCTTGCTGGTGGTGCTCTCTCCGGGATTTTGGCGGAGCTGAGATCGGGCTGGAGGCTGGAGGCTGGAGGCTGTAGCAACGAGCGTAATCGCGATCCGACGTTATCGCATCAAGACATGAGCGCGATTGACAGATTGGAAAAGCTTCTGGATTCGGGCAGGGACAGCGCCATGCTTCGCTATGGGCTGGGGGATGCTTATCTGAAAGCAAAAGATCCGGCGGCGGCTGCGGAGCACCTGCGTCAGGCCGTGGATCAGGATCCGAAATACTCCGCCGCATGGAAGCTTTTGGGTAAAGCGCTCGCCGAGGCGGGGTCGGCATCCGAAGCGGCGGAAGCGTATCGCAAGGGAATCACCGTAGCCGAAGACAAGGGCGACGTTCAGGCCGCCAAAGAGATGCGCGTGTTTCTCAAGCGGCTGGAGAAACAGATCGAGTAAGAAATCGCGATATTTTGAGCGGCACCTCGCAGGTCACGCACACCAAGCTTCGGCCCCCAGGTTGAGATTCAGGGTGCCGGTCAGGCGCGCGATATTGTCCAAGTTGTGCCGCCGGAGGTAGTCCACCAAGCCCCGGTTGATGCTCTGGCAAATGAGCGGGTCGTAAAACAGCGCGGTGCCTATTCCCAAGGCGCTTGCCCCGGCGATGAGAAACTCCAGCGCATCCCCGGCGTTGGCAATGCCGCCCTGGCCAATGATGGGAACGCCGTGGGCGCGCGCCACCTGATAAACCTGATGCACTTTGAGCAGCGCCATGGGCTTGATCGCCGGTCCCGATAGCCCACCCTGGTTGCTGCCGATGACCGGCGTTCGCGTCTCCACGTCGATGGCCATGCCCATGAATGTATTCACCACGGCCAGTCCGTCGCTGCCCGCGTCGATGCAACGGCGGGCGTTTTCAGCAATGTCCGTCTGGTTCGGGGACAGCTTGGTGATGAGCGGCTTGCTGGTCGCGGCGCGGCAGGCTTCCACCACCCGCGCCGACATGTCCGGGTCGTTTCCGAAAGCCACTCCGCCTTCGCGCACGTTAGGGCAGGAGATATTGATCTCCATGGCATCAATGGCCGAATCGTCGAAGATGCGCGTAACGGCGGCGTACTCTTCCACCGTGGCGCCGCACAGGTTGGCGATAAAGCGCGTTTCGTCGAAGTCCAGCTGCGGCAGAACTTTTTCTACCACCTGCCGGCTTCCGGGATTCTGCAGTCCGATGGAGTTGAGCATCCCGGCAGGGGTTTCCCAAACCCGGTGCGGTGCGTTACCGAGCCGCGGCGACAGGGTCGTGCCTTTGAGGCACACGGCGCCCACGTCGCGGTTGGAAAAGCCTTCTACTCGTGTGTACTCTTCGCCGAAGCCCACGCATCCGGAAAGAAGAACCAGCGGCGTATTGAATTGCATGCCACAGCAGTCGATGGCGAGGCGATTCTGATCCGCTTTATCCAGCGTCATGTTTCACGTGGTCCTGTATCAGCCGGAGATCCCGCCAAACACCGGCAATATTATACGCCTTTGCGCCAACACCGGAGCGTGGCTGCATCTGATTCGGCCTCTGGGATTTGTTCTGGACGAACCGCGGCTGCGGCGCGCTGGCCTGGACTATCATGAGTGGGCCAAGGTTCGCGAGCATGATTCGCTCGAGTGCTTCCAGGCCGAGGTACGACCAAGCCGCGTGTTCGCGCTTTCCAGTCGCGCTTCGCGCTGTTATTCGAAAGAGAGCTACCGGGACGGTGACGCTTTTCTGTTCGGCCCGGAAACCCGCGGCCTTCCGCGGGAAATTTTGCGAACGCTTCCCGACTCGCGGCGGCTCAAAATTCCCATGAGGCCCGGCAATCGGAGCCTGAATCTCTCCAACGCCGTGGCCGTGGTGTGCTACGAAGCCTGGCGGCAGAGCGCCTTCGATATGGATGACGGGTCCCCGGGAAGCGAACGGTGCGCGTGAAATCAGATCTCAGCGCTGTGCGCGCGACGGCGCTGTATCCAGGCGCTGCGGTGCACTGGGGAGACATTACCGAGGTCGGCCAAAAGGACTTGTGGACGATGGATTCGGGCTCGAGCACCCGGATCGAATCGGACGGGTCGTCTCGATTGCGGCCCGCCCCGTGAGAGCTCAAGAGATCGCGGGTAGATCGGACGAACGCCGGCCGGGCGAACTGATCAGATAGAAGGACCGGTCATCTCATGCTGGGCGCGCCCGCATGGACCGCAATCTTCATGATCATTTCCTTCAGCGCGGAGCGGTGCGGCTCCATCAACCCCGACCATACGCGGGCGGTCTCGATGGCGTCGTATTCCAGGCCGTCCACGTGCTCTACGCCGTACATCAGCCACGCCGGACTGACGTCCAGCACCCTGGCGATTCCATCTATGTTGCGCGGATGCTTACACTTGCCGGTCTCGATACGCTGGACAACGGCCTGGCTGGTGCCCACCGAGGCCGCCAGCTCATGCTGGGTCAGGCCCTTGTCCAGTCGCCGACGGGTCAGGCGGCCACCCAGACTGTCCTGGCCGGCGCGGTCAAACGAAAGTTTTGGCATGAAAAACACACTCCAGTTGTTTTTTGCGGGCTTAATTTCACCAGATTCGAAGGAAACGTTTATTGAACCAGTCCACATTTGTGCATTTTTTTCTCTCCGATAGCGCCAACCTGTGCGCAATTCCTGCCGCGGGCCGAGCGGCGGCCCGCGAGCGGTGCCCGGATTGAGCCTGCGCTACTTCGCCAGCGCGCCCAGGGGTTTCGAGGACCTGCTCGAAGCGGAGCTTCAGGCCCTCGACGCCGCCCATCTCAAGCGGCGCCCGGGGGGGGTGGGTTTCACCGGGTCGCTGGAGACCGGATACCGGGTCTGCCTGTGGTCAAGACTAGCGGAACACCTTCTGCTTCAAATCGGCGCATTCAAAGCCGAGACCCCGGAAGCTTTGTACCAAGGCATCGGCGGCATCCTGTGGCGGGAGCATCTGGATCCTTCCAAAACTCTGGCAGTGACCTTCGTCAGCCGTAACTCCGGCTTCCAGCACACCCACTTCGCCGCGCTCAAGGTCAAAGATGCCGTCGTCGACCAGTTTCGCGCAGCTACGGGCCAGCGGCCTTCGGTAAATCTGCAGGATCCGGACGTGCGCATCCATGTATTTGCCGAACGCGACAACGTGTCCGTCAGCGTCGACCTTGCCGGCACGCCGCTGCACCGCCGCGGCTACCGCGTTCGTACGGTGGCCGCTCCGGTGAAAGAGACCCTGGCCGCCGGAATTCTGCTCCGCGCCGGATGGCCGGAAATACTCGCCCAGGGCGGCGGGTTCATCGATCCCATGTGCGGCTCGGGGACGTTTCTGGTCGAGGCCGCCTGGATGGCGCTGAGTATTGCTCCGGGCGGGCTGCGCCATCGCTTTGGCTTCAGCGGCTGGCGCCAGCACGACGAAGCGCTCTGGCGTCAACTTCACAACGACTTGGACGACCGGACGGCCCGTAGCGGCGAAACTCAGCCTCTCATTCTGGGCTTCGACGCTGACCCGAGCGCAACCGCGGCCGCGGCTGCGAACATCGCCCGCGCCGGGCTGTCCCATTGCGTCCGGGTGGAAACCCGTCCGCTTTCCCAACTCGGGCAAGCGACGCTATCGGTGAATGCTCCCGGGCTTTTGATCGCCAATCCGCCCTACGGTAAGCGGTTGAATCAAGACCCGCCGCTTGAGGCCCTCTACCAGGAACTGGGCGCAACGCTCAAATCACGCTTTTCGGGCTGGAAGGCGGCGGTGCTGGCCGGCGAGTCAGCGCCGGTCACAACCATAGGGCTTAAGGCGCAGCGAGTGCACCACGTTTTCAACGGTCCCATTCGCTGCCGGCTGCTCCGCTACACCCTGCATGAGAAACCTATTCAGGACGGCGAGGCGCACGCGCAAAGACTCACGGCCGCGCCTTTTGAGGCCACGGACTTTGCCAATCGCCTGGGCAAAAACCTACGCAGCCTTGGTAAGTGGGCGAAGCGGAACGACGTTCACTGCTTCCGGGTTTACGATGCCGACGTACCCGAATACGCCCTGGCGGTCGATCTCTACCAGGGAAATTCCCTTTGGGCCCACGTGCAGGAATACGCCGCGCCCGCAAGCGTGGACCCCAAGCGTGCCAGCGATCGCCTCCGCGCGGCGTTGGCGGCGATTCCCGGAGTTCTCGGGATCCCGGAACAACAGGTGGTGCTCAAGCGCCGGCAGCGGCAGCGCGGCAAGCGCCAGTATCAGCGCATGGCCGTCTCTGAGGAGTTCATGCAGGTGGAAGAGGCCGGCTGCCGGCTGCTGGTGAATCTCAAAGACCGCATCGATACGGGACTCTATCTGGACCACCGTCCAATTCGCATGCTCATTCGCGAGCTCGCCAAAGAACGAAGCTTTCTCAATCTCTTCGCCTATACCGGCGCCGCCTCGGTGCAGGCCGCAGCCGGCGGAGCAAGAAGCACGCTGAGTATCGACATGTCAGCCACCTACAATGATTGGGGGCTGCGTAACTTCGCGCTGAATGATTTGAGCCCGCCGGCGCATCGCTATATTCGCGCCGACTGCGTCGAGTGGATGGAGGCAGCACAGGACCGCACTTTTGATCTCGTGTTCATGGACCCGCCGACGTTTTCCAACTCCAAGCGCATGCGCAAAACCCTGGACGTGCAGCGCGACCATGTGCGCCTGATTCGGCAAACCATGCGATTGATAAAGGCCGATGGCATACTCATTTTCTCGAACCATGCCAGACGCTTCCGCATGGACAGCGCCTTGCTGGACGAATTAAAGGTTGAAGACATCAGCGAGCAGACCCTACCCAGGGATTTTCAGCGCAGTCCTAGAATCCACGGGTGCTGGCGGATAACGCGTCTCTGACTTTTTGAAAATGACGCGCCAGATTTTTTGCCAAGGGAAACTGTCGTGAGAGTCACGCCCACGCGCAGCGCCGTCATCATCCTCATATGCGGCGTCATCATTCTCATTCTTTCCTTCGGTATTCGCACCAGCTTTGGAATATTCCTCAATCCCGTAAGCGAATCCCTCGGCGTCGGCAGGGAGGCCTTCGCCCTGGCCATGGCGGTTCAGAACCTGCTGTGGGGACTGGCCCAGCCGTTCGCCGGCGCCATCGCAGATCGCTACGGACCCGGCCGGGTGGTTGCCCTATGCGGAGCCCTCTACGCTCTGGGGCTCTACCTCATGGCCCAGGCGGGAACGCCGGGCGAGCTGATGCTGAGCGCCGGGTTTCTCATCGGCATCGCCTTGAGCGGAACCGGATTTCCCGTGGTGCTCTCGGTCATCGGACGCAGCGTGCCGGAAGAAAAACGCAGCCTGTTTCTGGGTATAGCCAGCGCCGGCGGATCCTCCGGCCAGCTTCTCATGGTGCCCGCGGGCCACTACCTCATCGGCGGATTCGGCTGGGTCACGGCGCTTCTCATCCTGGCGGCAATCACCTGCGTCACGGTGCCGCTGGCGGCGGCGTTCGCCGGGCGCAGCGGAAGCAGCGGCGTCGGCCTGATCGGCGACCAGTCCATCGTCGAGGCAGTACGGGAGGCGAGCCGACATTCGGGCTTCTGGTTTCTCACCGCCGGCTTCTTCGTCTGCGGCTTCCACGTGGCGTTCATCGCCACGCACCTGCCGGCTTTCATCCTCGACAACGGCGGCACCGCCGCCATCGGCGCGGCGGCGCTGGCCATTATCGGCCTAGGCAATATCGTCGGGTCATTCACCTGCGGCGTGCTCGGTGGCCGTTACAGCAAGAAGTACGTGCTCAGCGGTCTCTATCTCGCGCGCGCACTGGCGTTCACGGTTTTCATGCTTGTACCGCTATCGGATGCGTCGATTCTGGTTTTCTCCGCGGTTATCGGCATGCTCTGGCTGGGCACGGTGCCCCTCACCAGCGGGCTCGTGGGGCAAATCTTCGGCGTACGCTACATGGCCATGCTGTTCGGCTTCGTGTTCTTCAGTCACCAGGTGGGCAGCTTCCTGGGCGCCTGGTATGGCGGTTACGTCTTCGATCAAACCGGCTCCTACGATCCGGTTTGGTGGATGTCCGTGGCCCTCGGCCTGGTCGCGGCGGTGCTGCACTGGCCAATCAAGGACGCGCCGGTGTCACGCCTGGCCGACCAGCGGGTTTAGATCCGCGCGACCACCGATAATCTTTTCAAACGGACTTCTAATTCTCGGCGCCGGTGCGTTTTTGTTTTTTGAGCTCTTGCAGCACGGGGCGCTCGGCGAGATCCGGCTCACTGCAGTGGCGCAATATCACGGCGCGGGCTTGGTCCCTGAGCATCACCGCATGCTCCCAATCGGATCCGTGGGCATCGGAAGGCGGGCGTAAAGCCTCCAGAATTTCGATGCGTATGCTGCCGCGCCGGGCAAACCAGGAATCGCCCCGCAGCATGGAACGCGTGCCGCGTATGGTCACCGGCACCAAGGCGACGTTTGACGCCACCGCCGCCGCGAACGCGCCCAGCTGAAAAGGAAGCAAACCCGGCATCCGGTGCAAGGTGCCCTCGGGGAAGTAAGCCAGGGGCGTGCCGCTCTCGAGCGCCGCCGTGGTGGCCCGGGCATCTTCGAGTACGCGCTGCCTGTCGAAGCGCTCGACGAATCGCGCGCCGATCTTGTGCAAGAAAAGGCGTGAGAAAGCTGGGTCAGCGAGCTCGCGCTTGGCAACGAACGCGACCGGCCGCGGCAGCGCCGCAACCAGCGCGAGTCCGTCCAGATAGCTGGCGTGGTTGCAAACGAGAACGAAGGCATCTTTGGCTGGGATATTCCCCGTTCCCGTTACTTTGAGCGGCACCTGGGCCAGTCTGAGAAGCGTCCGCGCCGCTCGGCCGGCGCGGCGAAAGCCCGAGTCCGGTGAGCGCGAGAAAACCACTGCCGGCCATGTGACGGCGACGCCGGCCCCGAGTAAAACCAGCGCGTACCCGGCATAAAACAGCGACCCGGCGGATCGCAGCCAGCGCCGCACTGTCGGCGCCAATCCGGTGAGCGCGAGTCTGACGAGCTGCAGCCAAACCGCGCGCCCATGGGGTCTGAGCTGGCCCGTCTCGTAAAGCTCTCGAATCGCCGCGCGGCGGATTTTTCCGCTGGAGGTCTTCAGCACCGTGCGTGGTGGTGCCATCACAATGTCGTCCGCGGGCATGCCGAGCACGTCCTGAGTGAGGGATCCGATGGCTTCCCGCATCACCGATTTCCGCGCGGCGTCCTCTTCCCGAGTCTCGGCGATGATGACCAGACGCTCGGTGCCCGACTTAGCTTCGGTGGCGCCGAAAACGGCCACGCAACCCCGGCGCACGCCTTCGATGTCGGCGATGCCCTCCTCGAGCTCATAGGGATAGATGTTGCGCCCGCCCCGAATGACCACGTCCTTGGTCCGACCCGTGACGTAGACTTCGCCCTCGGCGATGTAGCCCCGGTCCCCGGACACTAGCCAGTGATCGTGGAAAAGCGTCTCGGTGGCTTCGGGGTTGCGGAAGTAACCGCTGGTGGTGGCCGGGCCTTTGAACTCCAGCGCACCCTCCTCCCGCTCCCCGGCCTCATGACCGGTATCGTCGACGATGCGAACCTCGAACTCTGGGATGGGCACGCCGTTGGAAACGTATTCGGCAACGTCGGAATCGTCTGCATCCGCCGGTTCCGCCTTTCCTGCGCGCGCCAGGACGTCGCGCTTGATTCGATCGACGCGGGGCCCCCGATTAACCGGCGTAAAGGCGACCCCGAGTGTAGCCTCAGCGAGCCCGTAAACCGGGGTCAGTGCTCGC
>Ga0224512_10001158_pt1 | contig 26183 bp, 16 predicted proteins | sample SF_May12_sed_USG_4_FD_169103 | JGI IMG/M metagenome (GOLD analysis project Ga0224512, IMG submission 169103) | Sediment microbial communities from San Francisco Bay, California, United States - SF_May12_sed_USGS_13 | ecosystem: Environmental > Aquatic > Marine > Sediment | place: USA... | reverse complement strand
ACATCTCCGTACTCGGCCGCGCGGTGATGCCACGTTAGGCTGGATGACACCTTCGCCTCCCGCACACTCGCATGGAGCTCGTAGTTCGACACACTCTCTATTCCCGTCAACACGGCTTTTGCCGAGCCCCCCATCCCGGACTGCAAGAACACGATCGACTGCCCGACACTACCCATGACCGTCAGGACCAGACCCACCGCCAGAACAGAACGCGGCCACCGCGGGAGACGAATGGGCCACAGCAGGACGAACGCGGGCAATACCCAGTTTGCTTTGAACTGGTCGCGAAAGATCGCCGCTGAAATAAAGAACACGAGAACGATACCGGCGATAGCCAGCGCGGCCTCCGCTTCCCGCCTTGCCTCGCTCTGACCTCTATGGCGCATGATGGTCCATCTCTGTCGGATGCCCGGGATGGACAACACAAGCAGCAGCGGACCCCCCAGAAAAACCAGAGCCAGGCTCCACGCCGACAGCCGAGATGCGAGTGGGACCACGCCGGCCATGCGACCGAAATTGGCGATGCCGTCGAGCATGGAACGATCCATGAGTAGAACAAATGCCACGAGGGTCGAGAGCAACATCAGGCGGGATGTCGTCACACGCCATCGCAGTGACGGAGCCGACGGCCTGGCCGGCGAGGTGCCCAGGCGACCCGCCAACCACCACACCACCGGTAACATCAATAATCCGGTGGGCTTCGCCAGCACCATCGACGAAGCAACAACGGCGCTGAGCAGAATCTGTTTGCGTTGCACGGCAATGACCAATACCAGCATCCCCACCAGAAAGAAGTTATCGGGATGGAGAATGGACCCGGCAAAGGACTGCCACGGCGTAAAGGCGAGCGTCGCGAGCGCCAGCCGCCGGGAGTTCAGACTGGCGCCGGCCTCCCGCAATCGGCGGTCATTCAGCATCAACGCCACTACCCCCAGCAGGACGACTGGGCCGCGAAGCGACCAGAGCGAGCAAGACCCGATGAATTCGAAGCAACGCACGGCCGCCTGCAGAAGCGGCGCAAAGACCGGTTCCGGGTGATGCACCCAATAATGGTAGGCTGCTTCATCCCGGCCGGGGCCGGGCGCCATCCACAGCGGAAGCCGCAGTAGCAGGCCGACGAAGACAATGCCACCGATGGTCAGGAATTCGACCTGGCGGCTGCGAGAATTCTCCGGTGATACGGGAAGACCCGTTGTCGCCGTCTGCAATGCATATCCTCCGCGAGATTAAGAGCGAGAGTATACCACAGGCGTATCCCGCAACTGCGAGTCTCCAAAACCGAAGGACCGCTTACACGCATCTCGAGTATTCCGCGTCAAAGCACACAATTCATCAGTGATGATTTCGTAGCTCGCCGGTCGGTCGAATGCAGTCGTAGATTCGGACGTTACGGCCCTCGATGTATCCCCACGCCGGAACCAAGACCAAACGAAGCCTGGACAACGGCTAATTCTTAGTCCACAATGGTCTATCCCATGATCGGACAAACCATTGCACATTACCAGGTCTCCGCGAAGGTCGGGGCCGGGGGGATGGGCGAAGTCTACAGGGCCCGAGACTCCAAGCTCGATCGGGACGTGGCCTTGAAGCTGCTCCCCGAGGCCTTTGCCATGGACGAGGAGCGCCTCGCGCGCTTCGACCGGGAGGCCAAGCTCCTGGCCGGGCTCAACCACACCCACATCGCGGCCATCTACGGCACCGAGCACTCCAACGGCAAGCACGTCCTGGTCCTCGAGTATGTCGAGGGCGAGGATCTGGCGCAGCGGCTGGAGACGGGGCCAATCCCGGTCGATGAGTCGCTGGCGATCGCGTTGCAGATAGCCGATGCGCTGGAGGCCGCCCACGACCAGGGGGTTATCCACCGCGACTTAAAACCCGCCAACGTCAAAGTCACTCCGGACGGCCACGTCAAGGTGCTGGACTTTGGCCTTGCCAAAACCCTCGATAGCGACACCGAATCCGACATCGCCAACTCGCCGACGCTTTTGGCCAGCAGCCCGACGGTGCAGGGCGTGATCTTGGGGACGGCCGGTTACATGAGTCCCGAGCAGGCCCGCGGCAAACGAGTCGACCGCCGCGGCGACATCTTTGCCTTTGGGTGTGTCCTCTACGAAATGCTCTCCGGCACGCGCGGCTTTACGGGCGATACCATCTCGGACACGCTCGCCTCGGTGTTGAAAGAACACCCGGACCTGGACAAACTTCCCGGTGACACGCCGCCCGCCATCCGCAAACTGATCGACCGTTGTCTCGACAAAGACCCGCGTCAGCGCCTGAGGGATATCGGCGAGGCCCGCATCTTAATCGACAAGGTGATCCGCGGCGAGGTGGAGGACGCTCCCGCCGCGCCCAAGGCCGCGCCGGCTTCGCGCGTGAAGACGATCATCCCCTATGCCGTCGCCGCACTGCTCGTCATTGCCGCCATCCTCACCACACGCCAGGTGATGCAGTCGTCGATGCCGCAGCCACCGCTTCGCAAGTTTCGGATCCCCGTGGTATCCCACGGCGATGCGCCCGCCGAACCCGTCGTGTCACCGGACGGGTCGAAGGTGGCCTATGTCCTGGGTGGCGATCTCGTGGTGCAACCGCTCGATGATCTCAACTCGATCACGATTGTCACCGGTGGCGGCGCGCCGCGTTTCCCCTTCTGGTCACCCGACGGAACACAGATTGGCTATTTTGCCGAGGGTAAGATCTGGCGCGTACCGGCAACCGGTGGCGCCACCGTGCTGGTGTGTGACCCGGCCGTGGGTTTTACCGGGGGAACGGGTGGAACGTGGACCGAAGACGGCCGCATCATTTTTGGGACCGGTGGGTCGGGGCTGCTCGAAGTGCCCGTGCAGGGCGGCGATGAAAAGGTGTTTCTGGACGTCGGGCCCGACGAGGGCGACCACCACGAGCCCTGTGCGCTGCCGGGAGATCGCGGCATTCTCTTTCTCCCCCATCCGTCGGCCTCGCAACCCGACCGGATCGAGGTCTACGCGAACGGCGAGCGCAGGGTGTTGCTCGAGATCGCGGGCCAACGTCTACACCGGCCGCGTTACTCGCCGACCGGACATATTGTCTTTCGCCGACCGGGGGCAAACGGCGGAATCTGGGCGTTGCCGTTTTCTCTGAGTAAACTCGCCGCCACCGGCGAGCCGTTTATCGTCTCCGCCGGCAGCGGCCATGGTAGCGTGGGCGCCGATGGCACACTGGTTTACCTCATGGGTGCCAATGTCAATGCGTTTGTCATGCGCTGGCTGCATCGCGACGGTACGGTGAGTGAGCCGATCTCCGAGCCCGGGCCGGGTCGGGGATTCCCTAACTTCTCGCCCGATGGTAAGCGGGCGGTCGTCACCGAATACAACGACGAAAACCCGGACCTGTGGATCTATGATATCGCGCGTCAATCGCGGACGCGCTTTACGTTTGAGTCGGGCCTCGACATCTATCCCGCGTGGGGTCCCGATGGCAAGGACATCTATTATTGGTCGGCGGGCCCGGATAGCGTCTACCGCAAGGCGGCGGACGGCACCGGTGTGCGAGAGCCGGTTATCGACGGGGGCATGCCGACCGTTTCACCCGATATGAAATACATCGTTTTTAAACGAAGCATTAAAGGACGCCAGGATGACATCCATTATATGGATCTCGAGACCAAGGAAACCGTCGCGCTTATCGCGACAGCGGCCGATGAGGATGCACCCCTCATGTCGCCTGCCGGAGGCTACCTCGCCTACGACTCCAACGAGTCGGGCGAATGGAACATGTATGTGACCCCCTTCCCCAGCGGGAGCGGCAAGTGGCAGGTCTCACTCGGCGACTATGCCTATGGCACCTGGGGCGCCGATGGCAAGTCGCTGCATTACTCGACCAACGGCGGTGACATTATGGAGGTACGCTTTCGCGAGGGGCCGAGCGGCTTGGAACTCAGCACGCCCGAGCTGCTCTTCAATAGCAACGAGCTGAATCTGCCCACGGTCTCCTACCCCTACTTCAAGCAGTCGCCCGCCGATCTGGAGAAGTTTCTGATCATGAGCCCCCTGGCCTCAGACCGGCGTGAGGTGAACACGAATCTGACCGTGGTGCAGCATTGGGTGAGGGAGTTTGGCGGGCGGTGATTTGCATGGGGGCACTCTTGAAACGCCCGCGTGGGGCTGAGGAATCAAGTGGGTTGTAGAGCTGGCGGGGTCATCAGACCTGGGGACTCAACCGCCAGACATCGTACTGTTTGTATTATCCACGTATTGCGGCTGTCTTCTAAGGTGTTTATTGAGGTCTGATGGACCTCAGCCGGCCCCCCTCAGACACTCCAGCAACTGCTTATTCTCCTCCGGCCGCCCCACGCTGATTCGCAATCCGTTGTCGACGCCGAATGGGCCCAACGATTGAACACGGATGCCGTTATTCTTCAGCGCATTGAATATCCGGTCCCTCTCGCTCGACGCGCTGAATTCCACCATGACGAAATTGCCCTGTGACGGCGTCACGTTGAATCCCATGCCCTTGAGCTCCCCGTAAAGCAAAGACCGCTGCTCGTCGTTGGCGCGGGCGCATTTAGTCACGAACTCGGTGTCGTCGAGCGCGGCCAAAGCGGCGACCGCAGCCAGCCGATTGACGGAGAAAAGGGTGTAGCTCTTCTCGAGTGTTTTCATAATATCTCGATGGCCGATTCCGTAGCCGATGCGAAGGCCGGCGAGACCATAGATCTTGGAGAACGATCGCAGGATAACGAGGTTGTCGAACGTTTTCTGTAGCTCCAGCGAATTGGGATAAGAGCCGTCGGTCACATACTCGGCATACGCCTCGTCGACCACCACCACGATGTGCGGTGGCATCGCCTTCAGGAATTCGCCCACCGCACCGTGCGAGACGATGGTGCCCGTGGGATTGTTGGGATTAGCGATGAGAACGACCTTCGTCTTGTCATCGCACTGGGCCCGCATGCTGTCCAGGCTGATCGTATTTTCCACCATCGAAGCACGTTTGCATATCCTGCAATTGATCGCGGCCAGAAAGCCGTAGGCCACAAAAGTCTTCTCAGCCGTCACCACGTTTTCATCGGCATGGACGAGCGCCTTGATCACCAGATCGACTACGCCCACCGCGCCCGATCCGATGGTGATGTTCTCTACCGACACGTCGTGCTTTCGCGCCAGTTTCTCTTTGAGCGTTCTGTGCACGGCATCGGGGTACCGATATACCGAACGATAGTGGTCCTTGATCGCTTTTAGCGCCAGCGGCGATGCGCCATAAGGATTTTCGTTGTGCGACAATTTAATCATACCGGTGACCTTCTCCCTCTCCGAAACTGGCATTTTCTTCACCCTCTAGTGATTTTCCAAAATACTCTTGCTCATGTTAAAGAGCACATCTTCCCTGTACCACGCCGACGCCCGGATGTCGGAGATCGGTGATGCATACTCCACGACCTTTGCGGCAAACTCGTCACGCTCGGACGGTCCAAGCGAGGAGAGTCTCTTGCCCACGAGATACTCACAGGCGGATCGAGCATACTTGATGGTCGGCGCCACCGAGCCAATGGCGATACCGGCGCGCGTCATCGTATCGTCTCCATCGCTTTCGATATGGTATGCAATCGATACGACCGCACACTCCATAGAACGCCTCTTGCCGATCTTGATAAAATCAGAGTGTGTCTTCACTTCACCGTCATCGGTGGGTATGATGACGCGACGCAAAACCTCGTCCTCTTTGAGGTCGGTTTCTCGTACGCCAAGGAAGAAATCGCTCACCGCAAGGCTACGAGCATCTCCACGCGCCGGCAGGATGTCACAGCGAGCCCGCAGCGCCACCAATGCACAGGCCATATCGCCCGCGGGCGAGGCCGTACATAGATTGCCGCCGACGGTGGCCGTGTGGCGGATCTGCCGCGAACCATGCTGGCCCGCCGCCTGGCACAAAACGGGATACCGACTCTGCAATTTCCTGTCGGCGATGATCCGGCTCGCCGTGACAAGCGCTCCGATCCTCATTTCACCACCATCGTGCACAATGGAAGTGAACGAGGGGTCGTTCAACCTGGCCAGGTTGATCACGGTCAGCTCGTTGTCCTGCTGCTCCTCGAGGTCCAGTAAGAGATCGGTATAACCGGCTCCGAACCGGAATCGACGCCCCCGGTGCTCATCGATCGCGCGCAGTAGATCCTCGGTTGTCGTTGGACTCACCAGGTCAAAATTCATGGTCTATCCTTGATGGCTTTTAGAACATTCTCGGGTGTCATCGGCAACGCGTTTATCTCCACGCCCAACGCGTTCGACACCGCGTTCGCGATGGCCGCCGGCGTCGGAATGAGTGGCGCTTCACCCACGCCTTTTGCTCCGTAGGGTCCCGCCTGGTCATGCGTCTCGATCGGGTAGAAATGGATCTCGGGTATGTCGCAGGCCGACGGTATCTTGTAGTTGTGAAAGGTCGGATTAACCACCTGGCCCTTTGCCACCACCAGTTCCTCGGTGAGGGCATAGCCCATCCCCATCACCACCCCTCCCTCGATCTGGCCCATCAACCCGAGAGGATTCAATACGCGGCCGACATCCTGGCCGACGTAAACATCCAGGACTTTGACCTGTCCCGTGTACGTATCCACTTCGACCTCGATGGCCTGCGATGCAAAGGCGTACGCGCCTGACACGTTGCCTTTGTATCCCGCGTCCTGAAAATCACTCGCCGGTTCATAGTAGTAGGACTCCATGCATAGCACGTTCGGGTCTTGGAAATGGAGCTCTCTTACCACCTTGTCGATCTTGACCGACCGGCCCGACGTCTTGCATCCGATCTCCCCATTGTCGTAGTCCAGGTCTTCGATATCGGTCTTCAGATAACGAGCGGCCCACGGAGAGATCTTGTCTTTGAGCCTGCCGATCGCTCCCAGAAGAGAGTTGCCGGCCACGAAACTCGTTCGAGACGCATGCACACCCACGTCCCAGGGCTTGATATCGGTATCCGTGTTGATGACCTTGATTTTCGACATGTCGATCCCTAACTCCTCGCACGCCATCATGGCCAGCACCGTCTCCGATCCCTGGCCGATTTCACTCGAGCCCGTAATGATGATCAGATGACCAAAATTGTCCAGTTTCACGGTCGTGCCACAGCCGTCCGACCGATAGATCTTGGCGCCTCCGGCCACGTGGAGCATGGAGGCAAAGCCCATCGCCCTCTTGTATCTCGCCGACGGGGCGTCTTTGTATTCGCGCTTCTTGCGCGTGTAGTCACTTTTGGCGATGACGGTGTCGAGGGCGTCCTTGTGGCCGCACGTCGCGTACTCGAGACCCTGTCCCGTCTTCTCTCCCTTATAGTTGGCGTTGACGAGGCGTATCGCCGCCCGGTCCATTGCCAATTCCTCCGCCATGAGGTCGATATTCCTTTCCAGGGCGAAGGTGGACTGGGGGTTGCCATATCCTCTGAACGAGCCCGCGTAGGGGTTGTTGGTGTAGACGGCGCGGGCATCGAACACGCAGGCGGGAGCGTGGTACAACGAGGAGAAGGTTTGCATCATAACAAACGATGTCGTCGCGCCCCACGACGTGTAGGCGCCGTTATCCTTGGTGATCTCCACCTCCCTGAACGTGAACCTCCCTTCGGCGTCGGCCCCGGTCGTGAGATCGATCACCATGGCCTGTCGGGTTGGCGACGCCACAAACTCCTCTTCCCGGCTGAAGGCGATTTGCACGGGCTGTCCGCACGTCATGGACAACAAGGCGCAGATGGGCTCGAACGGGTACATGTCCAGTTTGCTGCCAAAGCCGCCGCCGATCACCGGCTGCACGACCCGGATATTGGACGGATCCATCTTCAGCACACGGGCCATGTCCCTCTGGTAGAGGAATGGCACCTGTGTCGAGCTGTACAGGGTGAGCCGTCCGTCCGATTGCGAGTAGTCGGCGGTAACGACGCTCGTCTCCAGACAGCAGTGGGTCACCCGCGGCAAGACGTAACGGCGCTTGACGATGCACGTGCTCTTTGCCTTCTGCTCCTCGATATCCCCGTGCTCGTAATGAAATGTCTGGGCAATGTTCTTCCCCTCATCACCCCGGGCGTACTTGTTGATGCCCGGGGCATCTTCCTGCAAGGCGTCCGCCGGATCGAAGATGCCTTCCCTTACCTCGTACTCAACCTCGATCAGGCGCAGTGCCTTACGTGCGATCTCCTTGGTTGACGCGGCGACGGCGGCGATCTCATCACGGATGCAGTTGACCTCGCCTTTTTTCAAGACGGGGTGATCTCTCTTGTGGCTCATGTGGGCAACATCCACATCGTCGGCCGTGATGACACACACCACGCCGGGAAGCTTTGCCGCTTTGGAGACATCGATCGCTTTGATTTTGGCACAAGGGTATTGGGCACGAAGTATGGCGCCATACAGCATATTCGGCAGGCTAATGTCGTGGCCGTAGACCGCCTTGCCGCTCACCCGGAGGTGGCCGTCCAGTTTGGGCGTCGGCTTGCCGATGACTTTTAGTGACTTCTTCATGACGCTCCATCCGCTCCTTGGACTTGCTCGAACAAGGATTGAACGGCATCGATGATTTTCTTGTATCCCGTACACCGGCACAGGTTACCTTCGAGACTCTTCTTGATGCGCTCCCGGTTGGGAACGACACCATCGGTGTCGCACTGGCGCTTGAACGACTCGATGGCCATGATCATCCCGGAGGTGCAGAAACCGCATTGAACGGCCCCGTGCTCGACCACGGCCCGCTGAACGGGGTCTAAGCCCGGACCGTCGACACCAGCGGATAAGCCTTCGATGGTGGTGACGGACTTGCCGTCTATGTTGGCGGCGAGGTACAGACAGGAGTTGACGGCGTCACCATCCACCAGAACCGTGCAGGCGCCGCACTCGCCCTCGAGGCAGCCGGGCTTGGTGCCTTTCAAACCGAGGTCGTCGCGGATGAGGTCGATCAATCGTAAAGCGGGTCGGATCTCCCGGGTGACGCCTCTTCCGTTGATGGTAAAGGCGATGGTGAGGCGATGACCGAAGCCGCCCGATCGCGATGAGTTATCGTGTGACATAAGCTTTTCCTAACCGGAACGCTTCCAGGTTCTCATCCTTATATCTCTCTTTGGCAACGACCTCAATGGCTTTTTCAACGTGCTCACTGGGTATCGGAAAACCATCGAGTGTCGATGCCGTTCCCAACGCGTGAATGTTGCTCAGAATCGGGCTCAGGTTCACGTCGGTCTCCCCGATCACCACCACCTGCTGGGTATTCTTTTGCAGGTATTCGATGAACGACCGCGAATCGGGATACGACGCCTTGCCGGCATTGACCGCGTATGGAAGTACTCTGCGATTATCGATGACCACGCGGGTGCGCGGGTTTAGAAACGGCAAGGATCGTTGGGCTTCCAGGGGCTCGAGCCCGATCAAGAAATCCGCTCCGCCGCGCTCGATAAAACCGTAGGTGTTCTCCCCAATCGTAATGCCGGACACCACCGATCCGCCTCGTCGTGCGAGTCCGTGGATTTCGCTGCTGGCGACGCTGAGATCCGCACAGAGCGCTGCTTCGACGATGAGGGTCGTCAAAAATACAACGCCCTGGCCTCCCACACCGGCCACCAGTAGTTTTTGCGACGCGCTCATCTTCTTAAACCTCACGTGGCCCACTGTATGGCGTCATTGGGACACACGTCCAGACACAGACCACAGCGTGTGCACAGAAAGTCATCGACCCGGACCCTGCCCTTGACCTTGATCAAGGCGGGACAGCCAAAGTTCTCGATACAGTGGTCGCACTTTGCGCACGCCTGAAAGATCTCGAATGCCGGCATGTCCCGGGCGACCTGCGTCTCATCGAGCCTGCCGTCGCTGTGCCTCGGCGGTCTTCGCCCCGGCGTCTGCGGTGAGTTCAAGACATCCAACGCCTCCTGCCCCTCATAGGGCAGGTCGTAGCCCTCGAGCCGCTGCCGCACGCCCACCGCCGCCCGCTTGCCGCTGGCGATGGCGCCGATCACACTGACATGATTGCCCGCGGTGATATCCCCGGCCGTGAACACGTTCTTGGTATCCGTGCGCCCGCCCGCCGGGTCTGTGATGATCCTGTCTTCTGTGTTGGTTTTTAGACCGCCCTGCCCTATCGCTGTCCGATCTCCACGTTGTCCGATGGCGGTGATGACATAGTCACACGACACATCCCACGCCTTCTTCTGCCCGTTTAGCGACTTGAGCATCACACGGGCGCCGTCGCCGGAGCCCGCGACACACGCCTCCACATCGCTGCCGTCTATGATCTGTATGCCCTCCCGCACCGCCGATTCGATTTCTTCCTCGAAGGCCGGCATCTCGTCACGCGTTTCGACGCACGATATGATCACGTCGCTTTTGGCATCGTGCCTCTTCGCCGCTCTCGCGGCATCGACAGCGCTGTTGCCGCCCCCGATCACCAGAATTCTCGCACCGGGCTCGATGCGAAGCGTGTTGTCGTTGAATTCGCGTAAGAACTCGATCGCCGCATAGCGTTTTGAGACGGGAATGTTGATGTCGATGATGTCCAACGTGGACGATATTCCCATGCCGACCGCCACAACCACGGCGGCATAATCATCGGCCACATCGTCGAGTGCGAAGTCCCTGCCCAGGGCCTTGTCGAACTCGAATCTCACCCCAAGATCGCGGAGGACTGAGATCTCGGCCTCGCAGGCTTCTTTGCTCACTCGGAACCCAGGAATCGCAAACCTCAAAAGTCCCCCGGCCGCCTTCTCCTTTTCGAAGACGGTGACATCGTAGCCGGTTCGGATGAGATCATAGGCGGCGCTCAAGCCGGCAGGCCCGGCGCCGATGACGGCGACCCTGTGCGTGCGCTTTTCACCCGATGCGGCCGTCGGCTTCTGGCCCGAGAAGTCATTGAAGTTCTCTTCTATGGTGGAGACGAATTCTTTCAACCGTTTTATGGGAACGATTCCACTGCCGTCCGTGCGACCCTCCACACCACCGTCCGCGCGGTAGAGGAACTCACAGGGCCGGTGACACACCTCGCCGCATACCCGCGCGAAGAGGATCTTGTCGCGCACGATCTCGAGGGCTTCCTTGTAGTCTCCCGCAAGAATGGAGCTCAAGAATCCATGATTGCATATGTTGGCCGGGCACCGCTGCTCACTCGAGGGGATGTGGTTCTCGGCCACCAGCAACGCTCTGGCTTTTGACAGGCCGTTCCGGGCCGATACGACCTTCGAGCACGGCAGCTCCACGTCATCCTGGTTGTGGCAGGTGTTGCACAGGGTCTGGTCGACGACGACCCGGCGGCCCCGGCGAGCCTCGCCCTCGAACTCTTCACAGAACAAACAGGGTGACTTCGACACCACCACGGAGACGCCGTCGAAAGCGATCGCGTCGTTGATCGTATTGAAACAGCTCTTGATATCGAATGGATCGATCGTCTCCACAAAGCGAACGCCCATGCCTCTTAGCAGAGATTCGAGTTCTACACTCTCGTACTTGTCCTCGTGCGCCGACCCGGGGTGCTCCTGGTGCCCGGTCATGCCAATCGTCCGGTTGTCGAAGATGATGACCAGGATATTGGCGCGGGTATAGACGGCGTTGAGCAAGGAAGGGATACCGGAATGAAAGAAGGTTCCGTCTCCGACCAGAGCCACGAGGTGCCGCCCTCCACGACCGGCGCCGAGCGCTTCCGAGAGCCCTTGGGCCATGGAGATGCTCATCCCCATGTGGTGTATCGTGTCCATCATCCCCAGGGGTGGCAGGGCGCCCAGCCCAAAGCATCCGATGTCTCCGCACATGATGACGCTGCTGTCCTCGCGGGGAACGGCTAGCTTCAAAGTGTAGAACGTCGCCCGGTGAGGACAACCGGCACACAGCGCCGGCGGTCTCGGCGGCAGTTCCTGCACGTGCTTTTCATAATCGGCGGCCGGGAACCCCTGCGGCTTCATCGCGTGCTGGCCGGTAAACCGCGCAAGCGCCTCACCCACGATATCCAGGTTGTACTCTCCGACCACAGAGAGACCCGCATAGTCCTTGCCCAGGATTTCGACGTTGAGGCGATGCTTCTGCGCCAGGATACGCACCTCGTTTTCAACGATGGGATCGAGTTCTTCCAGGACCAGAACCTGGCCAATTCCGTCCCGCAAAAACTCGAGGACAATCTTCGCCGGAAAGGGATGGATGAGGCCAAGCGTCAGTACATCGACCTTGTGGCCCTTGTCCGCTTCGCGGGTGATGATCTCCCGTGCGTACGCAGCGGCCACCCCACTGGCGATGACGCCCAGCAATGGACGCTCTCCGGCACCCTCGTTTGGCGAGGTGGCGCTGTGCTTGTCGAGGAAACGATCGACAACATCGCCCTCCAGCTTCTCCACAAGCACCTGATGAGCCGCGGCCGTTCTCGCCGGTATGTTGATATGCTCCGGTCGTCTCTCGAACCCGGGCGCAAGCTCGTTAGACGCAATCTTCCGGTACGACACCATCCCCCTCGTATGATCCACCCGTGTTGTCATGCGCACGATGACGGGAAGTTTGATCTGTTCGGATAAGGCAAACGCATCCCGGGTCATCTCGCAGGCGTCCGCCGGTGCGGCCGGATTGAACACGGGGACGGATGCCATCTTGCCCCAGTAACGCGAATCCTGCTCGTTGGAGCTCGAGTAGCACCCCGGATCGTCGCAGACGACGATGACCAGCCCGGCGCCGATGGTCTGATAGGTGATGGTCATCAAGGCATCGGACGCCACGTTCATGCCGACGTTCTTCATGCAACACAGGGTGCGTTGGTTAGCAATCGAATAGGCGATCCCCTTTTCGAGAGCGATGCGCTCGTTTACGCTGAATTCGAAGTACAGCGGTCGTGCGCTAAGATCTGCATAGGCCTTCTTGGAGTCGGGGTGGTTCTGAAAGCGGTTGATGTCGTGGAAGACCTCGGAGATCTCGGTGGAAGGAGTGCCGGGGTAGGCGAATACCCCGCACACACTCGCCTCTATGGCTCCTCGCGCCACGGCTTCATTGCCCGTCACGCACGCTCTAAGAGGCGTGTCATACGAGGTGAGTATCTTGATGATGTTATCCGGCATGTGCTATTCGTTTGGTACCGTATGTTCCATTCTTCTCAAATCACGTCGTCCTCTCTCAGTTTCTTTATCTCTTCGGGAATAAACCCGGCTTCTCGGAGCACCGCTTCGTTGTGCTCGCCCAGTCTCGGGGCGCATCCAAGAGTATTGTGGGTCGCGGACAAGAACTCGGTCTTCACGGGGGCCGGGAAGAGGGCGATTCGTCTCCCCGGTTTGTCGGAACCCGCCACCGGCGGCAGATGCGTGGCGACCATGTTATTTTTGACAAAATCCAGCTCGGCCACATCGTGGATCGAGCTGATGGGAGCCACAGGCAGATTCCGTGCGAAGCACACCTCGATGAACTCGGACACGGTGTATTGCTCCAGCCCCCTGCCTATACCGGCATAAATGTCCTCCTTGTCCTGTCTACGGCCCTCGTTGGTCTTCCACTCCTCCTTGCCAAGATGCTCGAAACCCTTGATCTCGGTCAGCTTTTGCCACTGGCGATCGCTGCCGATGGCCAGAAACACGTGGCCGTCTTTGGCGCGGTAGCACTTGCACGGGATGAAGTTCCGATGCTCGTTGCCGGCCCGTGCGGGCAGCCGGGACGGATCGCGCGTAAACTGCAGGTGCGGCAGCGCGGTAATGAGCCATGAAGCGGCGCACTGGGTCATCGATATATGGATCTCTTTACCGCCCCTTCGGCCGCCCCTTTTTGCCCTCTCTTGCTCCATGAGCGCTAGAAGCACCTGTGCGAATGCCTCGTCGCCGGCCTTCAGGTCCACGATGGGAAGACCGCACAACATGGGGTCCCGGTCCGGCTCACCGGTCAGATACATATATCCGACGAGCGCCTGCATGGTTGGATCATAGCCCGTCGTGTTCGGGTAATCGGGTCCCAGCGCTGAAACGCCACACCAAATCAAATCGGGATTTGCTTTCTTCAAGGTAGCGTAGTCGATACCCAACTCGGTGTACCGTTTGGGCAGCGTGTTGCAGAGAAAGACATCGACCCCGAGCTCCCGGATGATCGTCCTTAGCAGCTCCTGCCCTCCCTTCTTCTTGAGGTTTAGGGTGATGGCTTCCTTGCCGACGTTCGGCGCAATGAAATACGTGTGCAGATCGTCGACACCCGTATCCTCGCCGATGTAGCGGTTGGGGTCACCGGCTCTTCGGTCTCCCTTGCCTCCCGTATTTTCGATGCGAATGACACGCCACCCCAGCTGGACAAATCGTTGGGTGGCGTATGGAAGGGTCAATGCCTGCTCGAGACTGAGTATCGTCTTTGTCGGACTCTCGCTCATGTTCTACTCCAAGGATCATCGGACGAGTCGTGGTTCGCCCTGTCAAAAATAGATCGGTTCCTGATACTCCCCATATACGTCCTTCAGTGTTTTCGTGATTTCTCCCACACTAGCATAGGCCTTCACCGCCTCGACGACGGCGGGCATGAGATTACGATTGTCGCGGGCATCCTGTCTTATCTGCTCCAGGGTCTTCTTGACGCGCTCGGCATCACGGCGCTTCCTTACGTCGTTCAGTCGGGCAATTTGCTTTCGGGCATTGGCCTCGCTATAGGCGTGAAATCCGACCGGTCGCGTGTCCTCCGCTTTGCGATAGCAGTTCAAGCCCACTTTGAGCACTCGCCCCTCTTCGATGGCCTTCTCTCTCTCGTAGGCCTGCCGGGACACCGTCTTCTGAATATCCCCGGACGCAACCAATTTGACGATCCCTCCCCGCGCATCCACTTCCTCCATCTGGCGCTTTATCGCCGATTCCATTTGATTGGTCAGTGTCTCCACGTAGTACGATCCACCCAGAGGATCGACGGTGTCACATATGCCCATCTCATGAATGAGGATCTGCATGGTGCGAAGCGAGATCTCGGCGGCCTTCTCGGTCGGAATGGTATATGCCTCATCGTAAGAACACAGCGCCATGGTCTGGGTGCCGGAAAGCGCGCTCACCAGCGCGTAGTAGGCACTGCGGGCAATGTTGTTCTCCGGTTGCTCTTTTGTCAGCCCGCCCCCACCCCCGCCGGCGATCATCCGCAGCCAGCCGCTTTTGTCATCCGTCGCCCCGTAGTCTTCCTTTATGATCTTCGCCCACAGCCGCCTGGCTCCCCTGAACTTCGCGATCTGTTCGAAGAAATTTCCGTGGATATCGAAGTTGAAGGAGAGTCGGGAGGCAAAATCATCGATGGCGAGACCGCGTTTCAGCATCTCGTCGACATACGCCTTGGCGATACAGTATGCGTAAGCGATCTCCTGGACGGGATTGGCTCCCGATTCGCGGATGTGGTATCCACAAACGCTCACCGGGCTGTATTTCGGCACCTCGCGGGCACAGTACTCCATGATGTCGACGACGAGCTTCACCGACGGATCCACTGGGAACACCCATGTGCCCCGGCCGATGAATTCCTTTAGGATATCGTTCTGCGCCGTACCCCTGAGATGCTTGAGGTCAAAACCATACTTTTGGGCCACGGCCAAATACATGGCGACCAGGGTGATGGCCGCTCCATTGATGGTGAGCGACACCGTGATCTTGTCGAGATCGATGCCCTCGAAGACCTCCTCGAAGTCCGCGAGCGTATCGACCGACATGCCCACGCGTCCTACTTCACCCGTGGCGAGCGGGTCGTCGGAATCGAGACCGGTTTGTGTGGGGAGATCGAACGCCACGTTTAGCCCCGTTTGCCCGTTGTCGATCAGATAGAGGAAGCGCTCGTGGGTCTCTGTCGGCGTACCGAAGCCGGCATACTGCCGAATGGTAAAGGGCCGCTTACGATACATTAGGGGATGAATGCCCCTCGTAAACGGATATTCGCCCGGTTTGCCAATCGTAGCAGGGTCACCTGTGCGAGCAACGGATTCCGGCGTATAGAGTGGGTCGACTTTTATACCGGACTCGAGAACCACGTCGCCGGGGTCCGCTTTATCGATCTTCCGCCCTGTTTTGCTCATGCTTACCTTGTCTTGTCCTTCGCCAGCGTGTTCAAGTAGCCCACGACGTCCTCGAGACGGCTCCCGGTGGCAAAGGCCGCCGTGGCTCCCAATGTCTTGATCGCCTCGAGATCGCCGTCCGGAATGTTGCCGCCGACGATCCAGGGGATAGACAGACCACGTTTTTTCATCTCTCGCTTCATCTGCTCGCACAGCACCAGGTGAGTACCCGACAGAATAGAGAGCCCGATCACATCGACCTCGTTCTCGACCGCCAGCGCAACGATCCGCTCGACCGGCTTTCGCAAACCGGAATACACCACGTCAAAACCCGCGTCGCTCAGTGCATGACCCAGGACCTTGACGCCCACGTCGTGCCCGTCGAGACCGGGTTTGCCCAGCAGTATCTTCAAACGCCGTACGCGCACCACACACCCTCATGCCTTAGGTGAGATCACAAGCCTATATCCTTAGCTATATTCAATTTAAGAATCTCAGAGGTACCGCCGCCAATCAGAGTAAAGCGCGCGTCCCGTAGATATCTCTGCATGGGATACTCCATCGCATAGCCGTAGGACGCGAGAATCCGCGACGCTTCATCGCAGATCGAATTGGCGCATTCGGAGGCGTAGAGCTTGGCGATGGACGCCTCCGTTTGCCGGGGCAAGTCGCGGTCGCTCAACCAGGCCGCATAGAAAAGCATCTGCTTTGCCGTCTCCAACTGCACTGCCATATCGGCCAACTTCATTTTGATCGCCTGGAACTTCCCAATCGGTTTTCCAAACTGTACCCGGGTCCTGGCGTATTCGAGGGCATCCTGGTACGCCGCAGTGCCCACCCCCACGGCAAGAGCGCCGGTCATGATCCGGATCTCCGCCAGGATTTCCGCGAGACGGCTCGTACCTTCCCCCAGACCTCCAAGCAGATACTCCGTCGGCAGCCGCACGTCATCGAACGATACTTCACTGGTCAACGACCCGCACACACCCAGCTTCTCGATATTTCTCCCCACGTGCACACCGTCTAAATGAGCCGGGACAAAGAAAATGGACAGCCGATCGCGATCCGTGGTACGGGCAAGCACTGTGAAGAAATCGGCCACCGGCGCCGAGGTCACCCATGTCTTCTGTCCCGTGAGCTCGAAGCCATCAGCGACCGCGGTGGCGGTGGTCTTGATGGCGTTCAAGTCACTGCCGGCATCCGGCTCGGTCATACAGATGCCACCGATCTTCTCGCCCTCGAGCGCCGGCTTGAAATACTCCGTCTTGGTTCGTGGGTCTCCAAAACGAAAAAGAAAGTACGTGGCCATGAGCGACTGCATCGCGCACACTGAGGCCAGCGACAACGAACCCCGGGCCAACTCGATCACGGCCAGACAATAAGAAACAATGTCGGCCGCGGTTCCCCCGGCTTCCTCGGGATATCGCATCCCAAAAAAGCCAAGTCCGCCGACCTTCTTGAAGAGCTCGAGCGGAAACTCCTTGGCCTCGTCGATCTCCGCGGCGACCGGTTTGACGTCGCGGTCGACGAAATCTCGGAATGTGTGTTGAATCGACTTTTGTGTCTCGTTCAGCCCAAAATCCATGATGCTTATTCCGATCGTCTCGATGCGCTGGTTTTCTGTTGGTCCACATCAAGAGTATCGGGTTTGAAGACGACGCCGTAATCGTCCCTTGCCTTTTGCAACGAGCACACCTCGTTTTGCACATCGGTCACCACCTTGTCGATGTCCCGTTCCTTCGGGTTGCCGAATCCACCGCCGCCGCCGGCGATCTGGTGATAAATGGTTCCCGCCGGTATATCCGGGACAATGTCTTTGCTCAAGGGAACCGACTCGGTGCCGTCCGGGTACTCGAGCGAAATCTTGTTGCACACACTGCTCTTCCCCCCAAACAATCCGAACGGTGGCTCCTTGTCACCATCCCCAAACACGACCATTTGTGTATCATCGGCGCCCAACCGGATTGCGGTCACCACGCCCAGGCCACCGCGCCATTTCCCCGCACCCGCAGAGTCCATCAAAAACTCGTGTTTCAAAATCCGGTGTGGCGTCTGTTGTTCGTACATCTCGTAATCCTGATCCAACACGCCACCCGAGGCATCGATCATACCGATATGATCGTAGCCATCGTCACCCTGCAGAGCGCCCGAACCCCCTTTCATACCCAGAAAGCAGATATCGACGTACTTCCTGTGGGTCCGGGGGTGAACACCCGTGAACAGTGAGCATAACAGATGATTCCACCCGGCCGTTACTCGATCCGGTATGGCGGTAGCCAGTGCCTTGAAGATCGAGTCGGCCGTCTGCGGGCACAGATGATTGCCGAAGGTCGTCGCCGCGGGATAGGAGGCGTTGAGTATGGTCCCCTCGGGGACGATGTACTTGAGTGGTTTGATCATCCCCTCGTTATGGGGGATATCGGGGTTGACCATCTGCAGAAAGGTCAGCGTAATCGCCGAACACGTCGATGTATACGTCCCGTTTACGAATCCCTTTGTTTGCGGCGAGGACTCCGAGAAATCGAAGGTAATCGATTCATCTTCTACCGTGATCCTCACACGAATCGAAAACTCCGTCCCCAGATGCTTACCATCGTAGTAGGCCCTGCCCTCCCCCTGGTAGACCCCGTTTGGGATCGACCGAATCTCTTTCTTCATCATTCTTTCGGTCGAGTTGAAGAGCTCGCACTTGTGTGCCTCGAAGCAATCGATTCCGTATTTTTGCACCAGCGCCTGCAGGCGCCTCTCGCCCAGCGTGCACGCGCCGATCTGCGCCTTGATGTCCTCGGCAACGATCTGCAGACGTATGTTGGCAAATATCAGGTTCCACACGTCCTTTCTCAATACCCCTCTGTCGTAGACCTTGACGGCCGGGATCCTCAGCGCCTCCTGCCACACTTCCGTCGCATCGGGGTTGTACCCCCCCTGCACAGACCCTCCGATATCTGCCTGGTGGCCTTTTGCCGCCGCCCAGCCGATCAGCGTGCCATCGGTAAAGATCGGTTTGAAAACAGCGACATCGTTGTTCTGATTGCCCATCGAGAACACGTCGTTGTGCATGATGACGTCTCCAGGGTGGATATCATAGCCAAAGCACTCGATGATCTTCTTGCACACCGGCCCCAGCGAGAAGGAGAGAATGGGCAGGTTTTCCGTCTGTTCCAGCATCTGACCGTGGGCGTCGTAGAGACCCGTGACGAAGTCCTTCGCTTCGCAGAGAATGGGCGAGCGCGTCGTCTTGGTGAGTGAAATGCTCATCTCATCGGTGATGGACTTGAAGGCCCTCTGGAATATGGACAGCAGTATCTTGTCGATCTCAGACATGTGGTCTTCCCGGCTTAGCCTCAATCTGTCAAAGAATCACCTTACTACAAACCCGACGGGACCGGGCCCCTTAGCCGTCGGTTATCTTCTCGACGGATTGATGTGAGTGGCCCCTTCTATAACCATCCGGAAATGCGTTCTTCTTGTACACAATGCACGAGCCGTATGTATCGATGGTGCAGCTGTAACTGTCACTGACGAGAATGGACGTATTCACCTTTTCGATGACGGCGGGGCCCGCGATCGTATGGCCGCCGAGCCGAACATCACCGTCATAGACGGGAACGTCCTTCATGGCGCCTTCCTCGGGAATATAGACCGGCCTCCGCTCTTTGAGCGCCGAGTCCAGCGATACCGGGCCTTGTTCCCCACCGAGAAACCTCGGCTTTTCCGTCCTACCGATCACACGCAGGCGAACGTTTATGAGCTCGATTTCTGTCCCCTCTTCCTCCAGCGAATACCCAAACAGACGATTGTGCTCGCAATGGAATGCCCTGTGGATGCGCTTCAGGTCATACACCTGTACATCCTGCCATGACACCGGCAGCTGCACCTCATGATACTGCCCGACGTACCGGAGATCCAGTACCGGGTAGAAGTCGATACGGTCCCTGTCCACGCCCTCTTTGATCAGCGTCTCGGTGCCCGTTTCTTGCATAGCTTCATAAAGCTCCAGGAAATGGCTCTTGTCAATGTGGGAGAAAGACACCAGGTAGGAGTGGATGTAATCGTGTTTGAGATCACCCAAGAGCATGCCGGCCGCGCAAAAGATCGAGGACACATCGGGGACGACAAACATCGGGATCTCCAGCTCACTGCATATTTCTGCCGCGTGGATGGGCCCGGCTCCGCCGGCGACGATAATGAGAAACTCACGGGGATCGTATCCTCTCTCGATTGACACCTCACGGACCCCCTGAGCCATGTTGGAGTTGATGATCCTGTACATTCCCGCGGCGGCCTCGAGGAGGGACAGGTCGAGTCTCTCGGCGATCTGCTCACTGATCAGCTGCTTCGTCCGCTCCACATTGAGCTTTATCCTGCCGCCAGCGAAGAAGTCGGGATTGAGATACCCCAGCACCAGACTGGCATCGGTGCAGGTGGGCCGTGTGCCACCCTTGTCGTAGCAGATGGGCCCGGGGTCGGCCCCGGCGCTCTCGGGTCCCATGTGCAGGAGCCCGCCGTGATCGATCCATCCCACACTTCCCCCTCCCGCCCCAATCGTCGCGATGTCCAATGCCGGAAGCGCGATCCGGTATCTGTTTATCGAGCCGTCCGTACTGGTCACACACTCGCCGTCGATGACGAGACTCGCATCGAAGCTGGTGCCTCCCATATCGATGGTGATGCAGTTCTTGTAGTCGAACAAACGGGCATAGAACGCACCGGCGGTCGGAGCGGCCGCGGGCCCCGAAAGCACGGTGGCGGCGGGAGATCTTCTAACCACCTCCGGCGTCACCACACCTCCGTTGGACTGCATGATGAGCAAGGTGCCCGCGAATTCTATCTCGTCCAGCTTGCGGGTGAGGCTGCCAAGGTAATCCGCAACCACCGGGCCGATATAGGCGTTGACCGCAGCGGTGCTGACCCGTTCGTAAAATCTGATCGAGGGTAGCACTTCGCTGGAGGCGGTGATGAAGCACGATGGCAGGCGCTGCCGTAAGAACTGCGCGGTCTTTGCTTCATGCACGTTGTTCTTGAACGCATTCATGTAGCAAACGACAACAGCTTCGACCTGTTCTTTCGCGAGGTGCTCTGCGACTGCAAGCAGCTCCGACTCATCCACAGGAGTCACGACGTCGCCCCGCGAGTCGATGCGCTCGTCAACGGTCAGTCTCAGATGTCTTGGAATCAGCGGCACCACGTTGCGATAGTGGTTGTTGTACTGCTCCTCTCTGATCCCCCTTCTCATCTCCAGCCCGTCACGAAACCCGCGTGTTGTCACCAGGGCCGTTCTTGCTCCCCTCGAGGTCAGAAGTGCATTTGTCGCCACGGTGGTACCGTGGACGATGGTGTCAATACGCCCAATCAGCCCGTCTGTCGTGAGATCGATTATTTTGGCCAGATCGTGGATGCCGTTCAAAACGCCGATGGAGGGATCTTCGGGCGTGGAAAGAGTTTTATGGATGGATGTTTCCCCCGTCTCGGAGATGAGGATGAAATCTGTAAACGTACCGCCGACGTCTACTCCAAGCTTGTACATTACCTTCCCTGTTTTCTGATTCGCGAAACAATGAGCGATCCCCTTGCAGACAGCGTTGGACCTTGCCGATGGCCGTATCGCCGATCACGCAGAGATCAACCTCGTCAAATCAGTTGTTTTGGCATAACTAACTGTCCTGGAGCTCTTTCCATTTATAGTCTATGATCTCCAGCAACACGCCGTTCATCTCCTTTGGATGCACAAAGGCAAATTCGCAGTCTCGAAACGGTCTGGCACCGCCGATGAGTGGATAACCCTTTTCTTCCAGCTCCACCATGGCATCCCGGGTGTTATCCACGTTGAAGCTGATCAGCATGACCCCTTCGCCCCGTTTGTCGATGAACTTGGCGACCTCACCTTCTGGGCTTGTCGATTCCATCAATTCGAAGCCCACCTCTCCGACCCAGTATCGTGCCACATTGATTTTCTCCGACTCGTCGATGTAGGCGTCGTCCGGCTTGGTCTTGCCAAGGACCGGCTCCCATATTTTGCGCGCGTCCTCCAGATTCTTGACCGCGATACAGATATGGTCCACTTTGTTTACGTTCATCGTATCCTCCCGGACTTTGTCCTGTCCATCTAAAAGGTCACTTTGCTCAACGGCACGCTGATCGCGGAATGGGACAGACACAACCGCACTCGTCACATGCTTCCGCTACTTCGGTTCGTGCGGCGCAATCGACGGAGCGTCACCGACGCGCAGTCGGCCTCGGGCGAGAACGCTTCAATGAGTCCTCGCCTTCGACCATGTCGAGACCAGGAATTGGTGCCCGTCTGATTGTTCGCGACCAAAAACGGAACCGATGTTTTGGTGACTGAATGAGGCCAGCAGACGACTCAATTGTAGGAGTGTGGGTTACTCAGCTGCAACGAAAAAGCAGACCTTTCACCCGTTCCCGATGGTGCGGCATCTCTCCCCGTAACCCACACGTTGCCAATAACCTATGTCCTTCAGTCAATAATACGCTTGAGGATGGTTGCGGTGAGTCGGTCTGGGATGGCCAAACGCCGACGCGACGCCTTTAGAAGTTTACGCCCAGCTCGGTGGTGACTTCCACCGATTCCAGCGTACCCCCGAAATAGCGGCGGCCGCCCAGCGACAGCGCGTACCGGCCGCCCAGCGAGCGGTCGGCCCGCCAGTGAAGGTAGTAGTTCTTGTCGGTCACCCCGAGGGTGTCGTAAAAGTAGCCGCCTCCCCCAGAGCTCAAGCTCGTTCTCCGACCCAACGGCAGCCGCAATGTCGCCAGCGGTGCATACGCGGTTGTAAACTCGCTCTTCGAGCGCGACAGGCGCGCCGTCAGGTTGTACCCGGACCGGGCGATGTGGCGAATGTTGAGATTGATCGAGCTAAACTGCACATCCCGGCTCGTATCGCGCTGGCGCATGCCGGCTCGCGCGCGAAGCGTCGCGTTGCGCCCCATCGATAGGGTCAACCCCCCATTGATTCCTTGGCTCAGGCCGTCGTCGAATAGGCTGTCCGGCGTATTCATGGTATTGTAATTGCGGACGTTCTTTCTTGCATCGATCGACATATCGAGACGGAGCGCACGCGAGACAACAACGTTCGATGTCATGTAGAAGTTAGCAAACGAAAAGCGGTTCGCGGAGCCGTCCATTCGCCACTGGCGGTTCACATCTATCTCGACGCTCTGATACACGGTCAGCCGTTTGGCGTACGAATAGGTGTTCTGGAGATAGACGAACTCGCGGCTGACCAGGTCGCGATAGTACCCCGCCGTTAACGCCACGGTCGTCGACAACCGGTGCCCATCGTGCGTCCCCGCATCACGGGTGACAAAGAGCCCTACCTTTCGTGAGTCGGGGCTGAAGCTCGAGTCGGTCGGGTCGGGCTCCGTCCCCGCGGCAAACCCAACATGGTAGCGCGAACCACTCCCCCACACCAGGTAGCCGCCGTCGATATAGCCGACCCCGCGGATGTACGGCGAAATTACCCTTCCCACACCGATCTCGAGGGGCGAGCTCGGCTTTGCGTAAACAAGGGCAAACTCGGTGAGGCGATTTGTCCATTCCGTTTCATCGATCATCCCGCTGAGCGAGTAGTCCCGATAGCTCCATCTCGAGAGATGACGAAAACGTAACGCCAACCCCTTCCCGGCGATGTTCTCCACGACAATTCGTGCGTTTAACCCCGGCTCATACCGGGACATGCCACCGGTGTTCAAGTCCCTCTGCCACTGACCCTGAAGCGCGACATAGCCGCGCAAACGGTTCGGCGCGGCCTGGCGCTCGCGCCAGCTGGGAGTGGCCGGCGTTTTTGCCGATCCGGGCTTGGTTGTCTGACCGAGGCTCGACGGCTGCTCGGCCGCCACCTCGCGCGGGTGAATCGCGACCAACACGTCGCCGACGGCAATCGCATGGGCGTCGATGACTCGGCACGCCGCCGAATGACTCGAGAGGTTGGCGACGACCAGCCGGGTACCGGCGTGCTTGCCCATGCTCACCACCAGGGTATCACCGGCCACCAGCCCCGCACGCTTGCCGCCGTCGACGTAGATCGCCTCGGCGGAGATATAGGTCACCCGTATCGGCTCTCCCGCTGCGATCCGCACAGGCCCCGCAACTCCCACGGCGAGAGCGAGTGTGGATAGCACGAGTGCGGTTCTCATTAGTCTCTCCCGTCCGGATGGCAGTCGTAGCAGGCAGAGCTTGCATAGACGTAGTTGTCTTCCCCGCTGTGCTTATCATCCATGCGGTTTTGATCGTGCTCGTGGCACCCCAGGCAGTCGAAAACGGACGCGTTGCCGCGATCGACGTGACACGTGCTGCAGGTGGCCCACTTGCCATTGTGTGCCCCTGAATAGATCGGAAAGAATTGCGCGTCGTGATCCACAAATCGACCGGCCTCACCGGTGGGGTGACAACTGTAGCACTCAGCGCTCGCATAGACGTACCCGCTCATACCCACGTGCGCCCCATCCGTCTCGGGCTGCGCGTGCTCGTGGCAAGTCAGGCAGTTGAACACGCTGTTGTTACCCGGGTCCGTGTGACACTGCACACAACTGCTCCATTCGTTTCGGTGGCGGCCCGAGAAAATCGGAAAAAACGGGTCGTGATCGGGCATCAGCCCCGGCCGCCACGACGAGAAGGTATGGCACTGCCCACACTGCGTATGAAATCCACCTGACACGTGGCCGGGCTGCGATGCCTCCAGATAATCCATCTGATGACAGGCGACACACCGGGTCGGCGTCTCGTAGAAATTACTGGGGACCTGTTCGAGGTGACAACTCGCGCAATCGAGTAGAACGTGGCGGCCCATCAGAGGGAAGTTCGAGCTCGAGTGGATCTCCTCCCCGTCAAACGCATTCCAGGCCCGAGAGGTGTGGCAATTCTCGCACGTTACACCGAGCTGGCCGAGGTGAACATCCTCGTGGCACGCCATGCATTCGTTATCCACCTTCGAAAAATCCTGGACCACGTGACAGGACAGACAGACGATACTCTTGTGCCGCCCGTCTAGCGTAAAGTCGGTCTTGGAGTGATCAAAGCGAACGTCGCTGAAGGAGACCGCGGTGTGACACGTTTCGCACGATCGCGACAACTTCTTGTGGGGGTTTTTCATCGGCTGCTGCGCCGACGCGATCCCCCACAGCGCCAGAAACAGCCCGAGTGTTGTAGATGCAACGATAAGTTGTCTCATACTCAATCTCCAGGTTCTAGTTGAGCGCCGCGGGTTGGATGTCGTGACATGTCTTGCATGCATGACCGATCGGTCTGTAGCGGACGAAGCGCTTGCCTCGTTCGCCCACGGCAAGATGGCATCCTTGGCACCGCACGTTGCGATGGGCCCCGACTAGCGAGTACGATGTATCGCGATCATGATCAAAATCCAGGTCGGTCCAGAATGTGATCCGGTGACAATCCTGACATTGTTTCTGGTTTCTCATTTTTTGTGGAGTAGCTTCCTGACCGACGGGGCGCCACCTTCCATGCTGTTTGAACTGTGCGACGTGAACATCCTCGTGGCACCCCTCGCAGCTCTTGTCGTCGAACTTGTAGCGGCGCCTCGCTCCACGTTTGTCCGCAATCTCGGTGTGGCAGGCGATGCAAGGCTGCGCGAGATGCGAACCGGTGAGCGGATACCGGGTTTTCTCGTGATCGGCCAGGGTGAACAACGAGGGCAAGAAGCCCTCTTCCGAGTGACAGGTCTCACAGCGGCCGCCATCGGCGTAAGACGCAAATTGCCTCTGATGCGGATCCTTGTGACAATCGCTGCACGCCGCAAAGGCGACTTCCTTCCTGCGGCGTCGCTCCCCATGACATTTCTCACAGGGCACCCGGGCGTGCAGTCCCTTGAGTGGGAAACGCGTGCGGCTATGATCAAAATTTCGGCCCGCGATATCTAGCCATCCGCTCGTCCGATGGCACGTCGCGCAGTTACTGCCCAGTTTGCCCCGGTGCACATCCTGATGACAACCCGAGCACGTCCTTGCATCGATCCCCGCATACTTGACATAGGAGGCGTCGCTTCGATCCCCGGGGGCCCGGTCACGAAGCACCGGATGACATTTCGAGCATTTGACATGGCGGTGTTTGCCGGTCAACGTATACTCCGTCTTATCATGATCGAAGAGGGGCGCTGGTTTCCACGCGTTGTAGTTGTGACACTGCAGACAATCGGTGGCAAGCTGCTTTCTGTGCTCCTCTGTGTGGCAGCCAAGGCAGGCCTGTGTCAACCCGAG
>Ga0224512_10001157_pt1 | contig 26217 bp, 24 predicted proteins | sample SF_May12_sed_USG_4_FD_169103 | JGI IMG/M metagenome (GOLD analysis project Ga0224512, IMG submission 169103) | Sediment microbial communities from San Francisco Bay, California, United States - SF_May12_sed_USGS_13 | ecosystem: Environmental > Aquatic > Marine > Sediment | place: USA... | reverse complement strand
TTTTACGCCTGCAGCGTAAAACTGCCGACCTCGGTGTATTGCAGATCGGCGATGTTGAAAACGCCGCCGCCGAACTCGGCAAGCAATATGCTGCCGTTGTTGAGCACCCCAGGCACGCCCGGATCTGGCGTATAGCTTGCCGCCGCGGTCGAGACCGCCAGCGTCGTATCCCAGGCGTAACTGGGCGCGACCGCGTTATTGGCGTAGGTTCCGCTGTCGAGCACGCCATCGTTGTCGCCATCGTCGGCAGCGTCCCACAGCACGGCGGCAACGGTGGCTCCGAAGTCGGCGCCGGCCACGGTGAAAATCGGGTCGGCAGGCGCGCTACCGCCCGGATTTGCGGTCGCTCCGGCCATGATTGCGGTCACGGCGATGCCGAACGGCCGGACCGTCAGGACATTGCTGACGCCGACAATCGGTGCGGCGCTATGCACGCTGCTGTTGTCGGTAATGCTCAATCGATACTGTCCCACGTCGTTGCTGTCCAGGTCGAAACTCGCCTGTCCCGGCACGACCGAAAAATCGAGCGAGATGGCGGCGCTCGCGGGTCCATCCGGAATCGTAACCGCGCCAATCGTCGGATCATTCGCCGCCGCTAACACCCCGGCCCGGTCGATGCTCGCGTCCAGGGTTTGCGGGTTATAGTTATAGCTGGTATCGATGAAGCAATTGCTGCCGTCGTTGGTCCACAGCGCGACGCTCATGGCCTGCGGGCGCCCCGCGACCTGCACCGGGTCCTCGGTGAGGATGAAAACGTTATCGGCAAAGCCGATCGCCACGCTGGTCGAGGTGACGCCCGCAGCCGCGTCGGTCACCGTGACTGTCAGCGTCTCCGCATGCGTATTGGCAAGATCGAGAATGATTTCGCCTGCGTCGGACGTCACAAAACTGTAACCAACCGCACCATCATCGTCTATATCCGGGTCTGGATTGGTGACACTGTCGGCATTGTTGACGCTCCAGTTACCATTACCGGAACTGGTGGCGATATTGACGGTACCGGTATACGCGGTGATGGGGTTATTCGAAGCGTCCTCGGCAACAATCGTGATTGCGTTCGGCAGGCAGGTGCTGGCGCTGATGGTGGCCGGGGAAATCGAAAAATGATCGAGCACAACCACGGCTGCGCAGGCCTCGATCTGAATATTGTCGATGAAGAAGTTCTCACCACCGCTGTCGGCCCTGATGACAAACGCGATCCGTGTGTTACTCGCGATATAAGGCGTCAGATCGGAAGTGAATGACTGAAAGGCGCCGCCCTGATCGTCGCTGAAAGTCCGGATTAAGGTCCAGTTTGCCCCGCCGTCGGCAGAAACATAGACATCGAATTCGTCGTCAGCTTCCCAATTACCGGTTTCCCTGTAGTCGAATGTCAGCGTGGCGCTGGTAAATCCGCTCAGATCGGCTTCGCGCTCCACATAACGCCCGTTAAGCGGTGTTACCGGTTGCACCCCACCTCTAAATCGTATCGAACTTGAAGCGATCAGGATGTCACCGCCTGCCGCGGTGCCGTCATCGCCGACCTCGTTCCAGTTAGCCGACCAGTTGAAGCTGCCGTCCTGGTTGTTATAAGCCGGGTTGATAAATTCATCGCGAAAGGTTTCGCAGACCAGAGCAACCGCAGTCGTAACAACGGCGTTGGCGAGCACGAATTGGGCACTGTCGCCGCCGCTGCAGTCATCCCTGCGATACGCGACCAGATAGACGTTGAAAGTACCGGCGGTCGCCGGTGCGGTAATATTGAAGGTCTCGGTATAAGTACCGGAGGCCGTGTAATCAGCGTGATTGACGCAGGTCAGTGGCCCGCTGGCATTTGCGATCAACCAGCCTGTCGCACCCCAGTCGTTGCTGGCACCGCCGCCCGATGTGGTAACCGTAATCGATAGCGAAATGCTACTTCCTGCCGTAACGGTAGTGGTCGCACCACCGTCGACTGTCGCCGAATCGACGGCCAGGGCGGCGTTCGCTTCGGTGGCAAACAGGGTAAAGATCAACGCTGCAACGAGGCGCAGCAGGCTCCCACCGCTTTGACTACTAGGCCTTTTCAGCATGTCTTGATGTGTTGATCGAACATAAAACAAATTATAAGCAGCCTGATCAGCAGATGCCGAGATCTGGATTAATAATCATTCAGAAAGCGACGAAATAGCCGCAATACTGGACAGATGGCGCTTCATTTGGCCCAGTTATCGGTTAATTTCTCAGTTATTGGAAAATTGCACCAAATAAAGCTCGATTCCGTGCTCACTCTATAGCATATTTGATACCTGTTACCCATCTTTCTACCGAACAATCAAAGAGTTGCAGAAATGTCTGAAAGTAAAGTACAACATATTAGCGCGCAGGAAGCCTTCGAGCTGATGAAGAAAGAGCCGAGCACCGCGTTCATCGACGTGCGTTCGGACATGGAATATCTGTTTATCGGCCACCCCGTCGGCGCGGTCAATATTCCGTGGATCGACGAGCCCGACTTCGTCATCAACCCGGATTTCGAGCGCGAGGTGCGCAAGCTGATCCTCGGCGGCGTCATCGCGTCGTCGGCGCACGACAGCGTACCGGTGGTGCTGATCTGCCGCAGCGGTAACCGCTCCGAGGAAGCCGGCAACCTGCTGATCGAGCATGGCTTCAAGCATGTCTACAACATCAGGCACGGCTTCGAGGGCGAACTCAACGAACAGCACCATCGCAGCACGATAGGCGGCTGGCGCTTCGATGGGCTGCCGTGGGAGCAGTGTTGATTCCGTGCTGACGCATTTGTTCCCGGGCAGGTTCCTGCACGGACGCAGAGCCCGCCGAGGTAAGATGGTTTTACCCTGGCGGCAGGACCGGCGCTAGAAGGTCATGCGGTTGTAGGCATCGAGCGCGGCGATCTTGTAGGCCTCGGCCAGCGTCGGGTAGTTGAACACGGTCTGCACGAAGTAATCGAGCGTGCCGCCGAGCGAGATAACCGCCTGCCCGATATGCACCAGTTCGGTCGCGCCCTCGCCGATGATGTGTACGCCCAGCAGCCTCTGCGTTTCGATCGAGAACAGCATCTTCAGCATGCCCTCGCGCAGGCCGATGATCTGCCCGCGCGCGGTCTCGCGGAAGCGAGCAATGCCGACTTCGTAGGCGATACTGCGCTCCTTACACTCCTGCTCGGTGAGGCCGACCATGCTGATCTCGGGGACCGCGTAGATGCCGTAGGGAAACAGCTCGGGCTGGCTGTGTACCTCGGCGCCGAAGGCATGGCAGGCCGCGTGCCGGCCCTGCTCCATCGATGTCGACGCCAGGCTCGGAAAGCCGATGACGTCGCCGGCGGCGTATATATGCGACACCGCGGTCTGGTAGTCCTCGTTGACGATGATGCGGCCGCGGTTGTCGGCGACGATGCCGACCTGGTCGAGCGCGAGGTCGTCGGTGACGCCCTGGCGTCCCGCCGCAAACAGCACGGTATCGACGGCCATGCTCTTGCCGCTTCTGAACTTGACCACGACCTTGCCGTCGTCGAACTTGTTGATGGTGCTGATCTGGTCGTTCAGGCGCACCTGGATGTTGCAGTCGCGCAGGTGGTGGATGAGTTCGTCGACGATTTCGCGATCGACGAAGCCGAGAATATACTCGCCCGATTCGAGCATGGTCACCTCGATATCGAGCGCCTTGAAAATGGTGGCGTACTCGATACCGATGACCCCGCTGCCGACCACCAGCATCTTGCGCGGTATGCGATTGAGTTCGAGGATTTCATCGCTGTCCATGATCGCGTCGCCGTCGAAGGGGACGTTTTTCGGGCGACGTGTGCGGGTACCGACGCAAATGACAAAAAAATCGGCGCTGAATTCATTGAAATTACCGTCGACAGTCTCGACGCTGATCGAGTGCTCACCGCTAAAACGCGCGTGACCGTACTGGATTTCGACGTTGTTGCGCATTAACTGGTGCTGGATGATTTCGATCTCGTGGTTAAGCGTCGACATCAGCCGCTGCTTTAAATCGTCGGCGGTGATAGTGTCCTTGACCTTGTAACTGAGCCCGTAGATTCCGCGCTGGCGCCAGCCCGACAGGAACAGCACGGTTTCGCGCAGGGTTTTGCTCGGGATGGTGCCGGTGTGCACGGTGACACCGCCGACGATCTGGTTCTTTTCCACCAGCAGCACATTCTTGCCGATCTTGGCGGCCTGAATCGCGGCGCGCTTGCCGGCGGGTCCGCTGCCGATAACGATCATGTCATAGTGTGATTTCAATCCTTACCCCCCGATTGCGGGCAATATAGCTAATTTTTGACTTCGAGTCGTCGGATTTCCTGCCACAGGCCGCCCACGCTGCGCGGTATCGGCGCAGCATCGCGCAGCACCGCGGGCAGTTGCTCGATCGAGGAAATTGCGGCCCTGCGACTCGCGTATTCTCCATACACGACATTGTAAACCTCGGCGTTGCCGATATAGGCCTTGAACACGCGCAGCTTGTCGACATCGACCTGACGCTCGGCCAAATTGGCGACATAAGCGTAGAAATTATCGACGTTGAAAGAGTTGTGACTGAGCAGCAGGATCTGGATCGTGCCGGTGATGTCATCGCGGTCATTGATCCAGGCCAGCGATTCCTGCAACAGCAAATCGAAACGTTGTTGATTTGACTCGATCTCGACCGGAGGATCGGTACGGGGCTGCATCACGATTACCGCGTCCGTATCGAGCGCGGTACCCGGTTCGGACACGACCTTGAACTGCTCCTGCGTTGCCGCTTCCGCGACGGGCGCAGGTGCGGGTTTCACCCCTCCTCCCGGCTGGCCCCCGGTCTCGCTTGCGGGTTCGACGCCTGCACTTGCGTCATCGCTCGCAACGACATCGCTTGCGGCCAGCGTCGTCGGCTCGTCATCCGCCCCTGACGTCGCAACGGACTCCGGTTCTGTCCGGGCATCGGGTTCGGGCTCAACCGCGGCGTCGGTCGGTGCCTGCTGTTGCACTGCAGCGATGGTTTCGGTCGCCCTGTCATCGATTGCGGAATTGGTTTCCGGTTGAGCGGAAATCGCGCTATCGGTCAGGGGCCCGTTCGGCGCAAGCGCCTCGACCACGACGCCAGGCGGCCATCCAGCCAGGTACCAGCCAGCTCCGATTGCGAGGGCGCAAAGCACCACGGCGGACAGTAGAATTCGACGGCCCCGCTGGGCAGACCCGGAAACGGCCGACGCCGCAATATCGATCTGGCCGCGGTTGCTGTCGGCAATTTCGATTACGCGTCCGATAACGCCATGCGTGGACGCGAGTTGTTTACGCAGTGGAGACGGGATCGATAATTTTCCGGCTGGATTATCCGGATACAGGTAAAATCCGAGAAAAGCGTCGACCTCGTCGCCGGTCAGGGGCGTTAATTGAGAGCTTTGAACCTGCACCTGGTATTGTTGCGACAGCTGGCGCAACTCGTTGAATCCCTCGATGCTGCTGGCGATGATCAGGTTGAGCTGTTTGTCGATACCGTCGGTGGACCAGCTCAAAAGCAACTGGTGGCGGGTTTTCTTGAGCGCCTGTTCGAAATGATCGGCAATGAATATATCGCCGCTCGCGGCAGATTTGAACAACGCCTCGATTTCGTCGCTGCGCTCCGGCCTGGTCTCGTTGTCGCTGGCGTCGATGTCGGTGGCGCCCAGGTCGAGCCAGTGGACCGGCCGCTCACCGAGCCGGGTGCGATAGAGTTCCTGTAGCAACCGGGTCTTGCCGACCATGTCATCGCCATACAGCAGAAACAGCGCCGAACCCTGTTCGAGTTCGCGCGCAAAGTCCTCCATCAGATTCGCCGTCTGCCGGGTCAGGAAAAAAGGATTGCTCACCGAGTAAACTATAGTATTAGTTGAGGTATTTTGACTGCCGTCGTTTATACTGCCTTACAACCCACGTTTCAAATTTAAATTCCAGTTTCGGAGCTATCATTGCCCCAGCATCGATACAGCTATGAAGATCTGATCGCAATCCAGCAAATTATTCGCGACGTCTCCGCGCATAGCCTGTCCGTTTACTACGAGTGTTCCACCGCCGATTACAAGGCAGATGGCTCGATCGTCACCGAGGCCGACCTGGCGATGCAACGCGAACTGACGTCCGAGCTCGTCGGGCGCTACCCGCGGGTAGAAATGCTGGGAGAGGAAGTCGGCAAGACCGAGCAACAGCGGGTCATCGACAGCGACCACGATTACTGGTGCCTGGACCCGGTCGACGGCACCACCAATTTTCACGCGACGGTACCCCTGTTCTCGGTATCCCTGGGATTGATCTGCCACGGGGAGATCGTCCTCGGCGTGGTCTACGACCCCAATCGCGACGAGTGTTTCGGCGCGGTCAAGGGCGAGGGATTCTGGATTAACGGGCGCAAGGTCGCGCGGCCCGACCAGCCTGATTCGCTCGGCAAAGCGATTGCTTTCATCGATTTCAAGCGTCTCGGTCCAGCGCTCAGTACCAGCCTGGTGCAGGACACCCCGTACAAATCCCAGCGTAACATCGGCACCTGCGCGCTAGAGTGGGCCTGGCTCGCGGCGGGTCGCGTCAACCTGTTACTGCACGGGCGTGAACGTATCTGGGATTATGCCGCAGGCGTGCTGTTGACGCAGGAAGCGGGCGGCAAGTGCGAAACCTTCGACGCCGAGCCCATCTTCAGACAAACGCTCAAGCCGCGCTCGGTGATCGCCGCGAGCAATCCCGAACTGTTCGAACTATGGGCTTCCCGGGTACGCTCGGCCCTTTGACGCCCGGCATCCTGTTTTGCCGAATCCTGATCCTGCTGCTAGCGCTGGCGCCGCAGGCCGCTGCGTCCGAACCGCTGCGCGTGCTGACCCAGAACATGAATCGCCTGTTCGATGATATCGACGACGGCAACCACGAAAGAATCCTGTCTACCGGGCGATTCAAGAACCGGGTAAAGGGCGCGGCCAGAAAATTCGGCGAACACTTCGGGCTGCCGCATATCATCGCACTGCAGGAGATCGAAAACCTGAACGTGCTGCAGCAGATCGCCACGGAGATTCAACGACGATACGCCGCGCGCTACCGGCTGGTGCTGCTCCCGGGCCAGGATATCTCGGGCATCAACCTGGGGTTCCTGGTGCGCTACGGGGTCGAGATCAGGAAAGTCGACCAGCTGTTTCGCGATGACACCATCGAACCGGGTGGCATCCCGCTGTTCGCGCGCCCGCCGCTATACCTCGAGGCCTGCTATATCGAAAACTGCCTGATCCTGGTAAACCTGCACCTGCGCTCGATGCGCGGTATCGATAGCCTCGCCGACGGCGACCGGGTCAGGCGCAAGCGCCTGCTGCAGGCCGAAACCATCGCCGGGTGGAGCAATCGTCTGCAGCGCTCGCAACCGGGGATCTCGCTGCTGTTACTGGGGGATCTGAACGCGTTGACGCCGGGCGACGAGCATGTCGATGTCGTCGGCATTATCCGCGGTAACCCCGACAACAGCCGCGCGCGGCTGCGAGGCCGCGACCTGGTCGATCCCGACCTGGTTGACCTGACCAGGTTGATTCCGCCGGAAAAGCGCTATTCGTACATCTTCCGTCGGCAAAAACAGCAGCTCGACTACATGCTGGTCAACCAAGGCTTCGGCGCCGACGTCGAGGTCATCGCATTCAGCCGCATCGATACCCATTTTTCGGACCATGCGGGCCTGCTCGCCTGGTTTAGATGGTAACCGGCTTCACTGCAGCGTATGCGCCTGCGCCAGGTACTCGCGGGATTGCATTTCGATGAGCCGGCTGGCGGTGCGCTCGAACTCGAATCCGAGTCGCTTGCCGATATAAAGCTTGCCGGGGGTAGCCGCCGCGCTGCAGATCAATTTGACATGATGGTCGTAGAGCACGTCGACGAGGATCACGAAGCGCCTTGCGACATCATCGTCCGTTTGATTCATCTGGCGGATATCGGTCACTATCAGGGTGTTGAAGCAACGCGCCAGTTCGAGATAATCGTTCTGGCTGCGCGCGCTTTCGCAAAGCTCGGCAAAACTGAACCAGACCGTATCCTCGGCGCAGTAACGGTAGGTCAGAGCCCGGCCGTTGACGACCAGTTCGCGTTGCTCGGACAACATGGGCGCAACGCGCCGATCTAGATAGGCGCGGATCGCGGCCTCGGCAGCGGCGTCGTGTGGCACCGAGTACAGGTCGGTTTGCTGCAGGAAACGCAGGCGGTAGTCCTGCTCGCCGTCGACGTTGACGACATCGCAATGCCGCTCGATCAGTTCGATCGCGGGTACGAAGCGTGCGCGCTGCAACCCGTCGTGGTAGAGATCACGCGGCGCAGCGTTCGACGTGGTCACCAGCACCACCCCTTCGCGAAACAGCGCCTCCAGCAAGCCCGACATAATCATCGCATCGCCGATGTCGACGATGACGAACTCGTCGAGGCACAGGACCCGCGCGTCGCGGGCGATTTCACGCGCGATCGAGCGCAACGGATTGACGGTGTTGACCTGCTGTCGCAGGGAGCGGTGAATACGGTTCATGAAGCTGTGAAAATGGGTGCGTTCGTGCGCGATATGCTGCGGTAACGATTGGTAAAAGATATCCATCATCATCGTCTTGCCGCGACCGACACCGCCCCACAGGTAAATACCGTTGATCGGCCGCCTGTTACCCCGCTTCGAAAACAGCGCCTGCCAAAAGCCTCGCGGAGTGGCCTCGACGACGCGCGCAAACAGGTCGTCGAGCATCGTCACCGAACGCTGCTGTGCGCTGTCGGCAACGAATCCGGGCTGCTGTATCAGGCCGAGATATTTTTGCGAAGGTTTCACTGGCTGTTCTGGTTATTGCCGGACAATTTTTCGAAAACTTTGATTCAATTAATAACCTCGACAAAAAATAATTAAAATAATACTGTATTTCAACATCTTATCGTGCTTTTTTAATGTTTTTTGCTAATATTAGAACGAGGTAACCCAGGCGTATTGAATTTCAGGTCAATAAAGATATACTTTTTCTGACATTCATTCGGCGTAAAAAACTGACCCAGGGGCTCATGTAAACCATTCCGGCTGAATAACGAAGATTTCATAGCGACGATCGAATATTAATGGCGGTAGATAACAGAGTCATCAACCCTGCCCTGGCGCAACAGTTGTTTCGCAAGAGCGAAATGCTCAAGCGAAAACGTGCCGGTGAGCCCGCCGCTATCGAATCCTTCCCGAGGGTCGTCAAGACGATTACCGGGCTATGGCGCTACTCCGAGGGCAAGAAGTACCTCGAGGAGCTAATCCTGGTCGAGGGCGGCAAACGCCGCGCCGGTTTCCCGATCGAGGCCCAGGACGAGTTGATGTTCCTGTACCAGCTGCTGCTCGATCAGCACCGTATCCTGAGCCTGCGCGGACAAAAAATCACCGCCAACCGGCCGCCCGGCACCAAATTCACGATGGGAACCAAGATCTGATCTTTTCGATCCGCCGATATATTCAAGTAATGTTTTCATTTCCGCGTAGGCCGGAATCCTGTATCGATCGGCGCGCCGCCTCGGAAAGGTGCCCCGCTTGCGCGGAAATGACTGCTGCCTCTTAAAGCTCCCGGCCGGCGCGCCATTCCTTTAGCCTGATAACTCCACGCGCCCCAAGCGTCATGAAGGGTTCTGGAAACAGGCGTCGCGGCTGTGCCTGTTCCCTGAAATCCGGCACCAGGCTCTGCTCCCGGTTGGCGCTCGCCATTTCGGCGGCAACGATACCGCTAATCGTGCCGCGCGTGGTGCCGAGACCGTTCTGGCAGCAGGCGCTGAACAAACCCTGTTCGAGTTCGCCGATGGCCCAGACGTCGTTGCGACTCAGGCACAACCGGCCCGACCAGCAATATTCCATGGGCAATTTGGCCAGCATCGGAAAACGCGCAGCGAAGGTCCGCCGGTGATCGCGGGCAATGCGACGGAGCCGATCGGCCGGCAGGCCGAGAGATGGCTCGTAGGTGCAGCGGTTGCGAATCACCAGTCGCGTCCCACCCGTGCCGTCAATACGGCGTACCGTCGATCCGATCGGGTCCGACGGCGTAAATCCCCAGCTCCTGACACCGCCGAGTTGCGCTATCTCGGTCGCATCGAGTTCGCGCGTCATCGAAGCGTACAGGTTGATATGAATCAGCCGATGCCGGTAGAAACCGAAACTTTCAACCAGGCCATTGACCGCTAGAATAACGCGGTTCGCGTTCGCCGATCCTCGCTCCGTCCTTAGCTGCCAACGATCGCCATTGCGCGTCAGTTCATGCACCGCCGAGTTTTCGTAAAGCCGGCATCGCGGAAGGGCCGTCAGCGCGTCGGCCAGCGAGCGCACGTATAGCGACGGTTGAATGACAGCGGTGCCCGGCGTGTGCAGACCACCGCTATAGTATTCGCTGCCGCAGGTATCCCGCATCGCGCGTGCGTCGAGCAGAGCGTAGGGTTCGCCGAGCGCGTCCAGATGGCGGGCGTAAGCCTGGTTATGGCGGTTGCCCTGTGCGCTGGCCGCGGCGTTTATTTTGCCGCGGAGATCGAATGCCTCGTCGGCAAAGCCGTACTCACGCGCGGCGTCGGCGGCAAACGCGATCGCGGCGCGATTCATCCTGATATTGCGTAAATCCTGCGCATTTTCGCCGCCGTAGCTGCCGCTCGCCAGCGCGTGCGGCAGATCGATCATGAAGCCGGAATTACGCCCGGCGGGGCCCGCTGCAACTTCCTCGGCTTCGAGAATGACGACGCTCGCCGACGCTTCGAGCTGAAGCAGGCGGCGCGCGGCCGACAGACCGGCGAAACCGGCACCGATAACGAGATAGTCACAGTCGATGTCGTTCTCTAACGCGGGCTGCGCCTTGCGCGGCGGCAGGATCGCGGTCCAGCCGCTGAGACCGAGATTGGCAGGTTTCAGATCAACCTTGATCACCGCGACTAGTCTACCGGGTCTTTTGCGTTGCGATCGGCCAGGTCTATCCAGATGGTTTTCAGCTCGGTGTATTGATCGTGTGCGTGCAGCGAATTATCGCGCCCGCCGAAGCCCGATTGCTTGTAACCGCCGAACGGGGTCGTGATATCGCCTTCGCCGAAGCAGTTGATGGTGACGGTTCCGGCCCTGATCTCGCGTGCGGCGCGCAGCGCCTGCTTGCCGTTGGCGCTGAACAGGCTGGCTGCCAGGCCATACTCGGTGTCGTTGGCGATCGCGATCGCCTCCTCGGTGGAACGCACGGTGATCACGGCGAGTACCGGGCCGAAGATTTCCTCGCGCGCCAGTCTGTCGGTAGGCTTGACCGCGTCGATGATGGTCGGCAACACGTAACAACCCTGCTCGGTCTTGCCGCCGACGATCGCCCGGCCCTTTTTCAGGTAACTCGCAACCTTCCTGAAATGTTCCTTGTCGACCAGCGCGCCGAGGTGATGGCGCGGATCCAGAGGATCGCCGGTCTTCCAGCCGCGCGTGCGCGCGACAATGTGCTTCATGAGCTTGTCCTTGACCGCTTCGTGAACGATCAGTCGAGAGCTCGCCGAGCAGTTTTCACCCATGTTCCAGAAGGCGCCGTTGACGACGTGCTCGGCGACAAGGTCGAGATCCTCGGCGTCTTCGAGCACGATCGCCGGGTTCTTGCCGCCGCACTCGAGCACGATTTTCTTCAGGTTTGATTCGGCCGAATAATTCAGAAAGCGGCGTCCGGTTTCGGTCGAGCCGGTAAATGAAATCATGTCGATGCCAGGATGTCGCCCCATCGGCTCGCCGACATCGGGCCCCATTCCCGGCACCACGTTCAACACGCCGCGCGGCAGGCCCGCCTCGAATGCGAGTTCGGCGATGCGCAACGCCGTCAGGCTGGTTTGCTCGGCCGGTTTGAGTACCACCGAGTTGCCCGCGGCCAGCGCCGGTGCGATTTTCCAGGCCATCATCAGCATCGGAAAATTCCACGGCAGCACAAGGCCGACCACGCCGATCGGTTCGCGCACCACCAGCGCCATCGCGGCATCGCCGACCGGCGCCGTCTGATCGTAGATCTTGTCGACCGCCTCGGCGTGCCAGGTCAGGCAGTGGATCGTTTCCGGCAAATCGACGGTTTCGCAATCGAGCACGGGCTTGCCGGAATCGATGCTTTCCATCACCGCGAGTTCGTGGCGATTGCGCTTCATCAGCTTGGCGAGCCGGATCAGCACTTCCTTGCGCTGGGCTGGATGCAGCCTGCTCCAGCGACCGTCGTCGAAGGCCTCGCGCGCCTTTTTTACGGCGAAATCGACGTCCTTCGCCTCACAGGCGGCAATTTTCGCGATGGTCTTGCCGGTCGCCGGGTTGATCGACGCAAACGTTTTTTTCGATTTCGCCGCCTGGAAGCGGCCGTCGATGAAAGCGTTGCCCGGCAGGTTCAGCTCCCGAGCGATCGCCTGGTATTCGGCATGGGTGAGTAAATCGTTCATTTGCCCTTACCCTCTTTGATATCTGCAAAAGTTATGTTCATGACGCGAATCACCTGTTCGAGCGATCGCTCGTCATCCTTGTTAAGCGGCTGTAGCGGCCGGCGTGGAGGCCCGGCGGGCAGGTTGCGCGCCGTCATTCCGTGCTTTACGCACTGGATGAACTTGCCGCCCTGCTCCAGCACGCGCATCAGCGGCATCATCGCCGACATGATCCTGCGGCCCCTGTCGAAGTCGCCTTCGACCGCGCAGGCCTGGTATAGCGCGATATGGATTTCGGGCGCGAAATTGGAGCCGGCGCAAACCCACGAGCGCGCCCCCCAGGCGAAGAACTCGAGCGCCTGGTCATCCATGCCGCAGGATAACTGGATATGCGGATAGTCGCGCGCCAGCAGGTGTACGCGGTTCGGATCGCCCGAGCTTTCCTTGATCGCGCAGAAATTAGGCGAACGGCCGACGCGATCGAGATATTCCTCGCCCATTTGCGCCCCCATGCGGCCAGGGTAGTTATACAACAGGATCGGCAGGTTGGCGACACGGTCGATGGCGAGCGCGTGCAGCGCATTTTCGCGCTCGGTCGGAATCGAGTAAGGCGGCGTGGCGACCAGGATCGCATCCGCGCCGACCGCAACCGCGCCCTTCGCGTATTCGATCGATTCCTCGGTGCGCAACGCGCCGGTGCCGACGACGTAAGCGACGCGTCCCTTGACGCGCTGCTTGACGAACTTCATCAACTCGAAACGCTCTTCCATGGTTTGCGCGTAGTATTCGCCGGTGGTGCCCGCCGAGATAATACCGTGCACCCCGGCGTCGACCAGGAAATCGACGATTTCGGCGAGACGATCGTAATCGATACTGAAATCGTCGAAATAAGGCGTGATAACAGGGGTGTAGATACCTTCAAATTTCATCGTGTGAATCCTGCCTCATGAATTTGCCGCGGCCATGTCGTAGGCCAGCGGATCGGGTTTGACAAAGTATTCGACCAGATCGCGCGACAGCTCCCAGTGCTCGACGATCAGCTCGACCATGGTCTTGCTGTCGCCGGCGTCGATGGCCGTGATCATCTGGTCGTGATGATTCAGCGCGCTATACATGCGCTCGGCCATTTGCGAATCGCGCGGGCGGTAAAAGGTCTGACTGATGCGCGCGTGATCGATCAGCAAACGGTCATAGCTGGGCTTCAGGTAGGGGTTGTCGGCCATTTCGCCCATCAGCGCGTGAAAACACTGATTCCAGTAAATCATTTCGGCGGTCGCTCCCGCATCGATCGCGGCGCGGAATTTTTCCTGGATTTCGCGCATCTCGAGAATTTGCGACGGTTTAGCATATTGCGCCGCGAGGCGGCCGATCGCGGCGTAAATCATCGGCGCGGTGACGAAGAAATCGCGCAGCACCTTGTGGCTCATCGACGATACGTAGGCCCCGCGATTGTTGATAATATCGACACAGCCCTCCCCCGACAGCCCGCGCAGGATTTCGCGCAGCGGCGTGCGCGATATGCGGTAATGTTCGCTCAGGCGCGCCTCGTCGAGTGCCACGCCCGGCTCCAGCTCGAGCGTCAGGATCCTTTTCTTGAGGTCATCGTAGATGGCTTGCTTGTTCACTGGATACCTGGCTCGCTAAATGTATACAAATTGTATACATTATAAATATCAATATGCAACCAGTAATTCAGGATTTTCGCGAAATTAAGGGGGACACAATACTCAATTGTCGATTGCAGAGTGGATGCGTTTCCCTGCAATTTCCGCCACTCTTCGCGTCTCCGCGTGAGACGACATGCGTATTCCTAGCGTCGCAGGATCGCGAGCCAGCGCCAGAAATTGAGTAACGAGGCCAGCGACGCCGCGACGTAGGTCATCGCCGCGGCGCGCAGGATCGAGCGCGCCGCCGGCATTTGCCGCGGCGACAGGTACCCGCTGCTGAGCAAGGGGAGAGCTTTCCTGAAGCTGGCGTCGATTTCGACCGGCAGCGTCAGCAGGTGCATGATCACGGCGAATCCCATTACCAGGAACGCTCCGGCGATATTGAATACCGCGGCCGACGGCAACTTCGTAATCAAAACGCTGAATGGCGCCGCAAACAGTAACAGGGAACCTACCCATTGCGCCATGATCGACACCCGCGCGAGGCGGGTTCGCATCATGAACATCGGCTCGGAGGCGGCATGCTGGTAGGCATGTCCACATTCGTGCGCGGCTACCGTGATCGCGGTCAGCGTCCTGCCCTCGAACTTGTCCCTCGTCAGGCGCACCGCACGCGCCATCGGATCATAGTGGTCGCCCTGGTCGGTGATCTCGACGCTGATTTCATGCAAATCGTAACGATCCAGTAAATGGCGCGCGAGTTCGCCGCCGGTGCCGGGAAAGTTATCCTCGGCCTTGCGATTATGGCGGTTTAGCACGGCCTGCACCCAGATCTGGGGGCCGTAAATCAGCAGCAGGACGGTTATGATGGCAATGACGTAAATCATGGCCGTTTAGACTAATCGCAGACCCAACTGGTTTCCAGTAGCGCGTGAAAAATCAGGTGTCGGAGATTTTCTCGAGGCTCTCGTTTACGCGACGATATTCCTGCTGCATGCTTTGCAGGTGTTGGCCGACGTCGAGTTGCACGCGGTCCCGGTAGGAGTTTTCCATTTGCGCCGCGAGATGTGCGAGCCGCATCGCGCCGATACTGGCGGCGGATGATTTAATCGTGTGCGCCCAGCGGTGCAGGTCATCGCTGGAGGTCCTGACGGTACGGTTTTCGATATCGCACAGAAATTCATCTATCGACTCGGCGTAGGATTCGATGACCATCGCGGCATCTTCGCCCATATCCTGTTTGAGCCGGTCGATTACCTTATCGTCAAGCGTTAGCTGGCTGTCGGGATCAGGTTCTATTTTCACCGTTTAATCGTTTCTACAAATACGACAGCGCGAGTATAGTTCAATCATCCGATTTAGCTGCCGCTAACGATAACCAAGAGCAGGCTATGCCCGATTTTAGTGAAAATTTTTACATTATTGGCCACCGCGGCGCAGCCGGAGAGCGGCTGGAAAACAGCCTCGAGGGCTTCAAACATGCGCTTAAGCTAGATATCGATGCAATCGAAATCGATATCCGCGAACACGATTCTGAGCTATGGATTTTTCATGATCGTGACCTCGAACGCCTGACCGGCACGCCGGGGCCGTTCGAGGGTCAGGCAGACCCGTCGGCATTACGCCTGCGCAACGGCGAACCGCTGCCGACTCTACGCGCGCTGCTGGACCTTTACTGGGGCAGGATGCCGATAAATATCGAAATCAAGCGGGTCGACAACCTGAACCTGTTGCTCGACCTGCTGGCCGGTTACCCTGCACTGCCCGAGTACAAAGGCCTGCCCTGGATCCTGATTTCATCGTTCAACCACCGGGCACTCCTGAATTTGAGAGAATGCGGATGTCCCTGGCCGCTGGCACCGATCGATAGCGGTATTCCGCTGCAGGTCGAATCCGAGCTAGCGCGTATCCAGCCCTGGTCCTGGCATTTCGATAACGAATATCTCGATTTCGACCTGGTGAAGCAACTGCGGGCGCGGGGCGTTGCAAGCCTGGTGTTCACCGTAAACGACATCGAGCGCGCACATGAACTGAGGCGCTCCGGCGTCGCCGGAATATTTACCGACTACCCCTCCAAAATGATTCAAATCGACTAGACTTGCGTTATGCAAACTTCATTAAAAGGCAATTCGATGGAAGGCAACAGCCATCCCGAAATCGGCGATTTACGAAGAATTCGCAGCCTCAGTCAGTTCAGCGACGAACAGCTCTCGATTCTTGCCGCAAAACTGCCGCTGCGACGGACCGCGAAGAACGAGTGCCTGATCGAACTCGGCTGCAGCGAGAGCTTCAGCCTCTACCTGATCTCGGGCGCGCTGATTGCTACCACGCACGACGGTAACCAGACACGTTTCGCGAGCAGTAGCGAGGGCGAGATGTTCCCGATCGCGCAGCTCAGGCCGAGCATGTACCGGGTGGTCGCAGGCGAGCCCTCTCAGTACATCAGGATCTATGCCGATCAGCTCACCGAGTTTGCGCAGAATCTCGAAGGCAAAAAGTCCGGACTCGACGTGGTCGAGATGGACGTGATCGAGATCGAGCAGAGCGACGAGGAAAACGCGCTGACGATCCAGCTATTTCAGGATCTGATCTCGGGAAACCTGGCCCTGCCGAGTTTGCCCAACGTGGCGCAGCGCATTCAGCAGGCCTTTGCCGACGACGCGGTCAACGCCGAATCGATTTGCACGATCATCCAGTCAGACCCCGCGATCACCGCGAAACTGATCATGATTTCAAACAGCGCGCTGTACCGCGGCCAGGCGCAAATCGAATCGCTGCAGCAGGCGGTGGTGCGACTCGGCCTGGAGACGACGCGCAAACAGGTTATGACCTACGCGGTCAAGGAGCTGTTTCAGAGCAAGACCCCGGACGTGAAGGTGCAGATGCAAAAACTGTGGAAACACAGCCAGCACGTCGCCTGCCTGTGCCGGCTGATGGCAAACCATTTAACAGGTTTCGATCTCGAACAGGCGCAGCTCGCCGGATTGATTCACGACCTCGGTGAAGTCGCAATCCTGCAATACGCCCAGCAAAACGAAAACCTGATCGGCAACCCGGAGCTGTTGATGCAGGCAGTTCGAAAACTGCGCCCGCAGATTACCGGGATGCTGCTGAACCAGTGGAATTTCGGTCCCGAGTTCGTCACCGTCGGCGAGGAATGCGAGGACTGGTTTCGCAATCCGGCGGATGAAGCGGATCTTTGCGACCTGGTACTGATCGCGCAATATCACGCCATGATCGGCAGCTCGGAAACGACATCGCTGCCACCGGTACCGACGCTGCCCGCCTTCGCCAAGCTCGGCATGGGCGACCTCGACATCAAGCAGATTATGGCCTTCCTGAGTCGCTCGCGCGCGGAAATTCAGGCAATCGAGGCACACCTCGGGGCTATCTAGTCGCGACTGCAGAAACTTCCCGCCTCGTTTCTGGCAAAGGCGCAGAGACGCGGAGCAGGCAGGGGTAATATGGGCAATTCCCGTGGACTCGATCAATCGCGTCAACCGTCATCCCGAGGCCCGTCCGCGGGATCCGATTTGTAACGACAATTCCGATAAACCGGATCCCGCAATCGCCTTGCTACTGCGGGAAACAGATAGGAGACTCCTGTCGAGGGGATGCTGTAGTACAATCCGCGCATGGCAGAACTGGGCAGGTACAACCGTTTGCGCGTCCTCAGGCGAACCGATATCGGGATATTTCTCGATGGCGGTCGATTCGGCGAAATCCTGCTGCCACGTAAGTACGTGCTGGATTCGATGCAACCCGGTGACGAAGTCGAGGTGTTTCTGTACAACGATTCCGAAGACCGCATCGTCGCCACCACGCTGGTACCCCAAGCCCAGGTCGGCGAGTGCGCCTATCTCAAGGTCGTCAGCACCGGCAAGTTTGGCGCGTTCCTCGACTGGGGGCTGCCGAAAGACCTGCTGGTCCCCTTCTCCGAGCAGCACAAACCGATGCAAAAGGGCTATTCGTATACCGTGTACCTGTTTGTAGACGACGCTACACAGCGCATCGCCGCGTCAACCAAACTCGAAAACCATCTCTCGCAGGATGGCAGCGGCTTCAAGCCGCGGCAGGCGGTGGACTTGCTAATTTACGGTAAGAGCGACCTGGGCTTCAAGGCCGTCGTCAACGGCACTCACCTGGGTCAGCTTTACGATAACGAAACCTTCCGCCGCCTGCATTTCGGTGAAGTCGTCAAAGGTTACATAAAACAGCTCCGCAGCGACGGCAAGATCGACTTGACGCTGCAGTTACCCTCACATCTCGAACGCGACGAGCTCAGCAATGCAATAATCGAGCACCTGCAACAAAACAAGGGTAGTTCGGACCTGACCGACAACAGCCCACCCGACGATATTTATCGAACCTTCGGAGTCAGCAAGGCGAGCTACAAGAAAGCGCTCGGGCAGTTGTACAAGCAGCGACGCATAATGATCGACAAACACCGCATTGTCCTGCTCTGACTCATGGCAGGAATCGCATGGCGTCTCAACAAATCTCGACGGATCATGCCTGGCTACCACCGTTGTGTTTTTTGGCTTTCCTGATCAATCTTGATACCACTTTGAGTTTCCCGGTCAACTCCTGATACCGGGCGCTGGTTTCGTCGACTTTGCTCTCGGCAATTACTTTCTGCTCGAGTTCCGTTTTCTTCTCCTCGAGTTTCTTGATAATTTTTTGCAGTTTCTTTTGTTTCTTTTGTTTCTCATGATTCGACAGGTCACGAAGATCATCCAGCTTTTCGAGCAGCTTATTGATACCCATATTCATCTCCCAGTTCCTGGATCTCGTGATTCCTGACCCAAAGCGTGACCGCCGCCTTTAATAGTTTTTTACTGATACTATGGGTAAAACCGATGTCGTTTATCAAAGAGGAAGCGGAATTCGAGTCGATTTTGTTTTCCCTGATCAGGATATCCACCGCCTGATTCATCCGGATCTCGTTTGCTTTCGATAACGCCCTCTGCACCTCTATCTGGGTCAGAATCTCTTCCTCGTCACCCTCGTATTCCCTCACCTCCTGTATCTTTCGTAAAACACTTATCAATTGGGCGCGCAACTGATTATATTGATCGACTATCACGGTATTTTTACTTTTTGCGTAGAAATTGAGATTGCGCTGCAACTCCCTGACGTCTTTCACCATTTCGATGATACGCCTGGCGGTTAGTTTCAATTCGTATATCTGGTTGTTGCCTGCCTGGTCCATGTGCGTCTGAGAAATCGACGCATACTTGATGATCTCGCCATAGAGGCTCTTGATATCGTCGTGATACATTTTATCGACATCGATTTTTATCGGAGTTTTCGACCTTCGTATGACCTCGTCGATTGCCGATCCTGAATAAATTTCACTGCGGTGCAGGTTTAACGCGTGGACTACCGCTTCGACCGACTTGTCGTAGAGATGGATGGTTTCCTTTCTGATCGCGGCCAACGCCGTTGCCGGGATTTCCATCACCTCGTAAGTCAGGTATTTTGCCCGGCCGCGCCCCATTTCCTTTTCACGGAATAAAGTCTCGAGGTAGCGCACCAGGATCTGTATGAAGGGAGTAACCAGCAGCACCCCGAGAACATTGAATATAGTATGGAAGAGCGCGAGTTTCATCGCAAAATCGCTTGCCGATATCGCCAGCAGGGGTGCCAGCAGATCAACCAGGCCTTTTAGCGGATAAATTAAAATAACGGCGACAATACCCGTTACGATATTGAATATAAAATGCGCAACCGCCAGCCTTTTTCCATTCTTATTCGATGCCAAAGCTCCCAGCACGGCCGTCACGGTGGTACCTACGTTGGCGCCGATCGCAAGCGACAGCGCGTTGATATAATCGATCTGACCGGTTGCCAACGCGGTAATTATGATGGCCATCGTGGCACTGCTTGACTGGATGATGACGGTTGCCGCCGCTCCGAAGAAAATATAGACAAATACCCCGGCATATCCCGGTATTGCATATTGAACCAGATCAAGACCATCCTTCAGGGTTTCGAAGCCCTCCTTCATGTATGCGATGCCAAGGAAAATGAATCCCAGCCCGATCATGATATTGCCCAGTCCCTTATAGGAATTTTGCTTCGAGAACCGCAGCATGACGCCGAATATCAGCATGGGTAAGGCGTAATGCGCAATTTTGATTTTGAGACCGAAACTCGACACCAGCCACGCGGTCGCGGTGGTGCCGATATTCGAGCCGAAAATAACCCCGACGGCCTGCGTCAGGCCGATCAGTTCCGCCGATAGAAACGATATGATAATCACGGAAACCAGCGAAGAGCTCTGCACTACCGCGGTCGCCATGAACCCGGTGCCGATTGCCCGCGGCGTCGTGCTGGTGAAGCTTTCGAGCACGGTTTCCAGCGCGCCGCCGCTGAACAGCTTGAAGCCGTCTTCCATGTAATGCATCCCGATCAGGAAAATGGCAATGCCCGCGATTATCGTCTTGGCGTCATCATTGGACACCACGAACCAGGCAAACAGAAGAAACAGCAGGGGGCCGATTATTCTTTTGAGCATGAAAAATAATCTACGTTTTTCAAAGCGTTGTAAAATGTCGACGTTACTTTCAATGCCGGTCGAATACAAGCTTATTGTCGTGGCATCGGCATGCTGTAGAATGCCGCATCTCGGGCGCTTAGACGCCGACGTTACGGCGCTGGCGGGATCAACGCTGAATCCAGTTCGACGGCATCAAACTGCACCAATGCAGGCTAGCCATTTAACTAACATGTCAGCCGGCTAACTTTGTCATGAAACTTTCACAATTCGTTTACAGGGTACGTCCGCTGTCCCGCAAACAGGATAGAGATGAATATTCTGGTAGTTGAAGATGACCGCGACATCCGCGAACTGGTTTGCCAGTCGCTGACGCAAAACGATTTTCAAACCGTCGGCTGCCGCGACGTCCAGGAAGCCAAACGATCTCTTGCCGAGCTCAGGCCCGATTGTATGGTCGTCGACTGGATGCTGCCCGATGGTTCCGGGATCGAATTGATCCGCTGGATGCGCCGCCAGGACCAGTACCGGCAGATCCCGGTGCTGATGCTTACCGCACGCGCGCAGGAAAGCGATATGATTACCGGTCTGGATTCGGGCGCGGACGATTACCTGACCAAGCCGATGTCATTACGGGAACTCAATGCGCGGGTCAAGGCGCTATTGCGCCGCCCGGCGGTTTACCTGGAGAAAAAAGATACCCTGCAGCTCGGACCGCTGCTCCTGAACGCCAGCACCCACGAAATATTTGTAAACGAGATGCCGGTTGAAATAACTAAAACGGAGTTCAAACTATTGAAGCTGTTCCTGGAAAATCCAGAAAAGGTATTCAGCCGGGAACAGATTCTGGACGCGGTCTGGGGCGTCAATGCCTTCCTCGGTGACCGTACCGTCGATGTTCATATTCTGCGATTGCGCAAGCTGCTGAAACCTCATGGCGTCAGCGGCATGATCGCCACGGTTCGCGGAACCGGGTATCGGTTTTCCGACAAGAACCCCGACTAGGGTACCCTGGCGTCGATGTCGAATATATGGTCAACCGAGTCATGGGCGATCATCATTGCCGCATCGATACTGGCGCTGATCGGGGTATTGATCGGTAACTGGTTCGTGGCAAGCCTGATCACGCTGGGAGGCTATATCGCCTGGCTTTATTACAGGCTGTTGAAGCTGGAACAGTGGATCAGGAAGGGTACCCGTACCAGCGCGGTCTACGACGACCAGGGTTTCGTCGGCGTCATCATTCGCCAGCTCTACGAGCAAAAGAAGGCTTATAATCAGCGCAAGCGTCGTACCAAGCGCATTCTGCGGCTGTTGAATAAAAATATTTCGGCACTTCCCGACGCCACGGTGCTGCTGAATGACGATTTTAAGATCGTATGGTGCAACGAACCGGCAAAGTACCTGCTCAATCTGCGGTCGCCACAGGACCTCGGATATAAAATCAATAACCTGATTCGCGACCCGGCGTTCCTGACTTACCTGAAGGGCCACGGTGATCAGGAATATGTCGAGATCGATTCGCCCGCAGATCAAAGCATCAGCATTCAGATCAAGTTGGTACCGATCGGGGGACACCAGTTCCTGTTGATCGCGAGGAACATCAGCGACCAGAAACAATTGCAGGAAAGTCTGAAAAACTTTGTTGCCAACGCATCGCACGAGCTTAAGTCTCCCCTCACGGTTATTTCGGGACATCTGGAAATGCTCGAAGACGAGGATAGCCTGAGCGATAAGGGTCGCCGGTCGCTGCACACCGCGCAACGTCAGGCCGAGCGCATGAAGAATCTGATCGAGGGGACGCTGCTGCTATCCCAGGTTGAAAGTTATCGCCTGGCGCCGGACCAGGGGGACCGTATTTCGATAACCGAAATGATGGTCAACGTTATGGCGGCGCTGGAAAAATATCCAGACCGGAGCCGAGTCCGGCTCGATTATCCGAAAAACCTGTACTTGCTCGGGGTCAATGTCGAGATCGAGGGTATCTGCATCAATTTGATCGAGAACGCGCTCAAGTATGCTACCCCCGATACCCCAATTCATGTCAGCTGGGTGGAGAACGAGCGTGGCGAGTACGTGTTCAGCGTCGCCGACGAAGGTCCGGGTATAGCGGCAGAAGACATTTCAAAGCTCACCAGGCGCTACTACCGGGGCGCCAGGAGCCGGGCCGAGACCACCGGCTCGGGCCTGGGTCTCGCCATCGTTCAGCATGCGGCCACCAAGCACGGCGCAAGCGTTAACATCGAAAGCAGGCCCGCCAGGGGCAGTCGCTTTAGCGTGACTTTCCCGAGCTACCGCTGCAGCCACGATCAGCGCAAGACCGCCAGGGTTTTCAAACTGCTCGACTACTGACGGGGCCGTCAGATTTCGCCAGGAGTATGCGGCAGATTTTTCGGATTTCGCGGGAGTTGTAACAGAAATGACATATTCGTCTAATATCCTGACCTGGCTCAATTATAATCGAGTCAGCCAAATTAAGATTATTTCAGTAATACAGCTGTTTTGGGCCTAAACAATAATAAAAATCAATGCACCATCAAACCAGATGAGGATAGAGGACATGAAAGTTACCCGAATTGCCATGATAGCCGTGGCGTCGACGATCGCTATCGCTAGCCAGGATCTTATGGCCAATACGCTGATCCAGAACAAGGGTTCGGATACGCTGGTCAACGTGGCCCAGGGCTGGGCCGAGGCCTATCCGTCCGTCAATCCCGCTGTTACGGTTGCCGTTTCGGGCGGTGGCTCAGGAACCGGCATTGCCGCCATGATCAATGGCACGGTCGATATCGCCAACTCGAGCCGCCAGATGAAGAAAAAAGAAATGCAGAAAGCCAGGGAATCCGGTCGGGATCCGGTCGAGCACGTGGTGGGTTTTGATGCGCTGGCAGTTTTCATTCACAAGAACAACCCGGCCAATACCTTCAGCTTTAACCAGCTCGGAAAAATTTTCGGACGCGGCGGCGCTGCCACCAAATGGTCTGATCTGGGGATCAGCGTGCCGGGTTGCGACAGCGATAAGATCGTCGTCGTCAGCCGCCAGAACAATTCCGGCACCTACGCCTATTTCAAGAGTTCGGTATTGAAGGGTGCCGCCGAGGCCGGGGTGATTTCGAAGGGCAGTTTTCGCCAGGGCACGCTGGACATGCATGGTTCCAAGGACGTGGTCGACCTCGTCGAAAAGACACCCTGCGCCATCGGCTACAGCGGATTAGCCTATGCGACCGATCACCTGAAACTGGCCTGTATCGCAAAACAGGAAGGCGCCACCTGCGTGATCCCAACCGTCGCGACCGCCAGCGACCGCAGTTATCCGATCGCACGCCCGTTATTCATGTACACCAACGGCAAGCCCGAGGGAGCGGTCAAGGATTACATGGACTGGATCCTGTCGGATGCGGGCCAGTGCATCCTCAAAAATAAAGGTTATGCGCCAGTACGCAACGTCAATTGCCCTTAAGGATCGTAAACATCGGGAGAGCGGTCGCAGCGACAGGGAACCTCTCTCCGATTCAACAGCTGCCGGTAGAATAAAATGTCTCATCTCGAAGAACGACTCGAACACGATCTAAACGAAATCCGTGACCAGATCGCGGCCATGGGCAGCAGTGTCGAACAGGAGCTGCATAACGCGTTTCACGCCCTGCACACGGCAGACGAAAAGCTTGCCTTTACCACGATCCTTTCCGATCTTCCGATCAACCGGTTGATGCGCAAGATCGACCGGCTTTGTCATGCATTCATTGCCGTGCACCTGCCGAGCGCGGGGCATTTAAGGCTCATTTCATCGGTAATTCGGGCCAACATCATTCTCGAGCGCATCGGCGACTATGCGGTGACCATCGCGCGCGAAGCGGTGCAGCTCGGCGACGTCCCGGATGGTTACATGTCGGCAGAGTTGAAAAGCATCAGCGATGAGTCGATCGCCGTTCTGAGCGAATCCATCAGCGCCTTCAACTCCTCCAATGCCGGGCGCGCCCGCGATGCCATCACAATGGCGAAAAAGGTCGAAAACGAGATGGACGGGATATATGCCGGGCTGCTGGACAGCGCCGAAACCGGGGGCTGTAACCGCAATACCATGATTTACCTGATCATATTCAGCCAGCTCAAGCGGGTTGCCGACCAGGCCAAGAACCTCGCGGAGGAGGCTATTTTTGTCGAGACGGGCCAGGCAAAGCAGCCCAAAGTCTACCGGATCCTGTTTCTCGACGAAGACAACAGTTGCCTGGGCCCGATGGCGGAACTGATTGCACGCAACATTTATCCTGACGCCGGCGAATATTCCAGCGCCGGCGTTCATCCGGCAGACAGCCTGAATAATGGCATGGTCGCCTTCATGCAGGAACGGGGCTTTGACCTGTCCGGCATGAAACCTCAAAAACTAGACAGGAGCCGCGAGGCCCTGGCCCAATACCATGTCATCGTCGGGCTGCATAAGAAAGTACTCAAGACCGTGGTCAAGATTCCGTTTCGCACCTCGGCATTGAACTGGAAAGACGTCAGGGTTCCGCAAGATCAGAACAGCGAAGCCTGGGAGAGCCTGCACAAGACGCTCGCGCTGCATATCCGCGAATTGCTGACTCTGCTGCGCGGCGACGAGGACATGTGAAATGGATCAGGCGCCCGGACGACCGGTTGGCAACCTGCCGGATATCAATCAGCGTAACGCCGACTGGTACATCGATAAAATCGTCCAGTACCTGGTTTTCCTAAGCGGCATATCCGCGATTGTGCTGATCGTCGGCATCTTTGTTTTCGTTACCGTCGAAGGTTTTGGTTTCCTGCTCGAAGACTTCAGTTTCAGCGAGTTTTTTCTATCGCAGTGGTGGGAGCCTACCGATGACGACGAGCCCACTTACGGCATCCTGGCGTTGATCGCCGGCACCGCCAGCGTCACCGGGCTGGCGATGCTGGTGGCGATCCCGTTTTCGCTGGGCAGCGCAATCTATATTTCCGAATTCGCTACCGGCAAGACGCGCGAGTTCCTGAAAGTGCTGATCGAACTGCTGGCCGCCATTCCGTCGGTAGTCTGGGGGTTCATTGGCTTATCCATCATGAATCCGTTGATTATCGACCTGTTCGACGTTCCGGTCGGGCTGAATATCCTGAATGCCGGCATCATCCTCGGATTGATGGCGGCTCCGATCATGACATCGATCAGCGAAGATGCCCTCAAGGCGGTGCCGGATCGCTACCGCGAAGCGGCCGAGGCGCTGGGTGGAACCCGCTGGCAAGTCATCTACAAGACCGTGTTGCCGGCGGCCAAGAATGGCCTGCTGGGCGGCGTACTGCTCGGCGTCGGCAGGGGTTTCGGCGAAACCATGGCGGTGCTGATGGCGACCGGGCACGCGATCAACATGCCGAGCAGCGTGTTCGATTCGGTACGGGCGCTGACCGCGACCATCGCCGCGGAACTCGGCGAAACGGCGGTAGGATCGCCCCACTACCAGGCACTGTTCACGATTGGCATTTTCCTTTTTACGATTACCTTTATCATCAACCTGACGGCCGACCTGATCGTTCGCGGAATACGCAAGAGTTAACAAATCATGGCAAACACAGGTACTATCGACAATCAGTTTCTGGAAACAGACCTGAACGCCAGGGCGAAACGCACCGAAACCCTGTTTCGCATCCTCTTCATGTTTATGGCCGGCCTGTTGATATTGCCGGTGTTAATCATTCTGAGCACCCTGGTAGTCAAGGGCGGCAGCATAATTTCATTCGACTTTCTGTTCACCAACCCGACCGACGGGATGACGGC
>Ga0224512_10001156_pt1 | contig 26225 bp, 23 predicted proteins | sample SF_May12_sed_USG_4_FD_169103 | JGI IMG/M metagenome (GOLD analysis project Ga0224512, IMG submission 169103) | Sediment microbial communities from San Francisco Bay, California, United States - SF_May12_sed_USGS_13 | ecosystem: Environmental > Aquatic > Marine > Sediment | place: USA... | reverse complement strand
CCACTTCTCGCGTTTCAGCGGGTCGGCCCATTGCACGCCGACCCAGCGCAGGAAGGTGCGGGTCTTCAAGAGCGCGCCCGCTGCGGCGACGATCTCGTTGGCAGCCGTCTTGGCGCGCGCCGAAAGCCCGGCGAGGAAACCGGCCCCGCCCTCCTTCTTCGCGCCGCCTTCGGCTACCTGGCGTGCCGCCAGCAACGCCTTCAGCGTCTTCAGGAACGCATCGCGCTCGCCCTTGTTCTCGAGCGTTTTGATCAGCGCGGCGAGATCCTTGGTCGAGAGCGCGGCCGCGCCCGCGGTGTCACCGCCGCTTTGCGCGGCCGCCTGGGCATACGCCTGCGGCGCTGCGGCGATTGCGCCTACGCCGATGACCGCGATCGCGATCCACGCCGCCGCCAGGACCGCGCCAAAGGTTCGCCCCGCGCGCCTCATCGATGCCGTCCCCATCTGCGCAATTATCGTCCTTGTCACGTCCCGTCCGCTTTTGGGAGACTGCCGGCCCGCCCGCGCGGGGACACCGCAGATCGCGTCACCATTGATCGGGGCGCACCTTACTGGAGCCGGCGGGGGCGACCAACCCGGTTGTCGCGTTCCGCAGATTGCCCGGCGCGTTCCAGCACCTTACATCACTCTCGTTATTGCCAAACCCTGGGGAGCGAATTCATGAGCGTCACGATCTATCACAACCCGCGGTGTTCGAAGTCGCGCCAGACCCTGGCGCTGTTGCAGGAGAAGGGCATCGAGCCCGAGATCGTGGAGTATCTAAAGACCCCGCCGAGCGCCGCCGAGCTCAAGACGATCCTGGGCCTGCTCGCCATGAGCCCTCGCGATCTTATGCGCAAGGGCGAGGCTGCCTACAAGGACGGCAATCTGGGCGATGCGTCGAAGAGCGATGACGCGCTCATCGATGCGATGGTCGCCGAGCCGATTTTGATCGAGCGACCGATCGTGCTCGCCGGCGGCAAGGCCCGCATCGGCCGACCACCCGAGGCGGTGCTCGAGATCGTCTGAGGGGTCTGCGGGTCTCTTTTTCTGTCGCCACCCCACTCTCTCTCGCCGCCCCGTCCTCGTTTGTCACCCCGGACGGCCGCTCTCGTTCGTCACTCTGGACGGCCGCTCTCTTTCGTCACCCCGGACGGCCGAAGGCCGAGCCGGGGTCCATCGAACGTCCGAGCCCAATCCGGCCCGAACCTTTCCCGAACCAAACTAGACCCCGGCTCTCCGGCCGGGGTAGCGATCGGTGTCGCGGCGGGGCCTGCGGGACACCTGAGACAGTCGGGACGGTTGGGACACCCGGATGGGACGGTTGAGACACCGCGTCCGAGACACTTGAGACAGTCACTGGGACAGACATCAAAATGGACATCAAAAAGGGCGCTGCCCGATCGCCCGGGAGCGCCCCATCACGGCCGCAACGCGGCCCCTGCATTACGCCATAAACGTTACGACATCAGCCTTACGACATCGCCTTGATGCGCGCGTTGAGACGCGAGATCTTGCGGCTCGCCGTGTTGCGATGCATCACGCCCTTGGTGACGCCGCGCTGGATTTCCGGCTGCGCCTCCTTGAACGCCGCTGCGGCATCGTCCTTCTTACCGCCGGCGATCGCGTCCTCGACCTTGCGGACGAAGGTGCGGATGCGGCTGCGGCGGTTGCCGTTCACCTCGGTGAAGCGGGCATTGCGGCGAATGCGTTTCTTGGCCGACTTGTGATGCGCCATCGGGTCAGTATGTCCATCGATACGTGCGTGCGGAACCGGGCTTATATAAGCCGCACGCCCCGGCGGTCAAGGGCGGAGAGGGGATGCGCGCTCCACTTTGGGGAGGCGCAGCGTTGCACCCATCCTTCGAGGCTCACAAGCGCTCGCACCTCAGGATGAGGCCGATGCTTGCGGAAATATGCTTGCCTTCATCCTGAGGAGGGCCGCAAGCCCGTCTCGAAGGATGGACGGCGCACGCCGCAAATCGCCCCGTTTCCCTAGCCTTTGTAGGGCTTGAACTGCTTGCCCAGCGTCAGCCCCTGATGCTGATAGGAGGAGCCGATCGAGGGGCCGTAGAGCTTGTCGGGCTCCGCTGATAGGCGCTCATAGAGCAGCCGGCCGACGATCTGGCCATCCTCGACCATGAACGGCACCTCGTGGCTGCGCACCTCGAGCACCGCGCGGGTGCCGCCATTCTTGTCTGGGCCGCCGGCCTGCTCATGGCCGAAGCCGGGGTCGAAGAAGCCGGCGTAATGCACCCGGAATTCGCCGACCAGCGTGTCATAGGCGACCATCTCCGCGGCATGGCCCGGCGGCACGCGGAAGGCCTCGCGGCTGACCAGGATATAGAATTCGTCGGGCACCAGGATCAGCCCGCCGACGCCGATCGGCTGCAGCGGCTCCCAGAAGTCGAGCGGCTCGTAGCGCCCACGGGCGTCGACATCGATGGGCGCTGTGTGTTTGCGCGCGCGGAAGCCGATCGGCTGTGTCTTGCCGCCCTTGGCTTTTGCGCCGCGCAGGTCCACGCTCACCGCCGAACCACCGCGATAGGGATCGTCCTGGCCAAGCTCGCCGAGCAGCTTCGCCGTCTGGGTCCCCGGCATAACCGGGTTGCCCCGCACCAGGCGGAGCTGGTTCAGCCGTGAGCCGGTATGCACGATGATCGAGAAGGTAAGCGGCGAGATCTCGGCGTAGAGCGGACCCTCATAGCCCGCGCCCACCTGGTCGAACTCGCTGCCGTCCTCGGTGATCACGCGCGTGAAGACATCGAGCCGGCCGATCGAGCTTTTCGGATTGGCGACGCCGGAAATCTCGCGCGTGAGCTTCAGGTGCTCCTGCAGCTTGACGAGATAGACGCAGCCGCGCTCGAGCACGGCGCCTTCGGCGATGCTGAACTCGTGGGTGGCGAACTCCGCGATCTTGTCGGAGACGGGATGCTCGGGGCTCGGCAGGAAGCTCGCGCGGATACGGTGGGCGGTCGGCCCCAAACGAAGATCGAGGCTCGCCGGTTGGATCTGATCCTCGCCGATATCGTCGGTGGCGCTGATGGCGTGCTTACGCACCAACGTGCGGATCTGTTGCGAGGGCAGGATGCCCGTCTGCATGCGCTCCTCCTGAGCGGGTCTGCTGTCAGGGAAGAGGTCGTGCGCGGTCTCGGCCATCGGCGCGTCCTTCATGCCGGGTTACCGTTAGATGGCGCAGCATAACACTGAAAACCCATGAATTACAGCGACTTAACATGTATTTGGCAGATGGAGTTTTCCACAGGTTCGCGGTATGGACGGGACGGCAATTCCCTTGTGACAGCATGGTTTGCGGCGGTTCTGCACAAACCCACAGGGTCGTCTCGAAGCGATTGCGGGGACAACTGGCCGGCGCGGCTTGGCCGCTAGCGGTTCTTCCATTTCGGTTGGCGCTTCTCGGCGAAGGCGGCCATGCCTTCCTTCTGGTCTTCGGTGGCGAAGAGCGCGTGGAAGCTGCGGCGCTCGAACAGCACGCCCTCGGCGAGGCTCGTCTCGTAGGCGCGGTTGACCGCTTCCTTGGCCACCATCACGGCGGGCCGCGAGAGATCGGCGATCGATTTGGCGGTCTTGACCGCTTCGTCGAGCAGGTCGACCGCGGGCACGACGCGGCTGACGAGGCCCGAGCGCTCGGCCTCCTCGGCCCCCATCATGCGGCCGGTCAGGATCATCTCCATCGCCTTCGACTTGCCGACGAAGCGGGGCAGGCGCTGGCTGCCGCCGGCGCCGGGGATGATGCCGATGGTGATCTCGGGCTGGCCGAACTTCGCCGTGTCGGCGGCGATGATGAAGTCGCACATCATTGCCAGCTCGCAGCCGCCGCCGAGCGCGTAGCCGGCGACCGCAGCGATGACGGGCTTGCGGCAGGTGGTGACGCGTTCCCAGCCATCGGTGATGAAGTTGGCGAGATAGACATCCATGTAGCTCTTCTCGCTCATCTCCTTGATGTCGGCGCCGGCGGCGAAGGCCTTCTCGTTGCCGGTGAGGACGATGCAGCCGACGGCGTCATCGGCCTCGAAGCCATCGAGGGCGGCGCCGATCTCGCGGACGATCTCGCCGTTCAGCGCATTCATCGCCTTGGGCCGGTTGAGCGTGACGATGCCGACCGGACCCTGGGTGTCGACGAGAATGGTGTTGTAGGCCATGGCGCTTGTTCCTCCTTGCGGATCGGCTGCCGGGTAGGCTGTTTCTGAGCTGGTTGGTTCGGGCGGCGTTCCGACGTCGAACGGTCAGGTCCGCGCCGGGGCTTTTACCACACCAAATATATCTTTCCAGGGTGATTCAGCGTCCGCAGCTCGTCGCGCCCAAGGCTCGTCCCGCCCAGAACTCAGCTCGCTAAGTGTGACGAGCGTCGGACCGTCACACTAGCGCTGACGGCGCGAACAGTAAAACGTGGAGCGCCCGGATTGGACGATACGGCCAATGCCGCCGGTTTCGGCCACGGCGCAATCGCAGCCCGGGCAAGCCTCGCCCTCGCGGCCGTAGACCGCCCACCGGTGCTGGAAATAGCCGAGCTCGCCCGAGGGCTGGACGTAGTCGCGCAAGCTCGAACCGCCGCTGGCGATTGCATCGTTCAGCACCGATTTGACCGCCGTGGCCAGCGTCTCCGCCCGCCGGCCCTGCACCGTCGTCGCCTGACGTTTGGGCGAAATCCCGGCGCGGAAGAGCGCTTCGCAAACATAGATATTGCCGAGACCGGCGACCGTGCGCTGATCGAGAAGCGCCGCCTTGATCGGCGTGCGCCGGCCCTTGAGCGCGGCGGCGAGCGCCGGGCCGTTGAAGTCGTTGCCGAGCGGTTCGGGGCCGATATCGCAAAGCAGCGGATGCGTAGCCAGCGCGTCCATCGCGCAGATATCCAGCATGCCAAAGCGCCGCACGTCGTTGAAGCGCACCTCGGTTCCGCCCTCGAAGGTGAAGATGACGTGATCGTGCGGGCCGAACGGCGGATGATCGCTCGCGGTGCTGTTCAGGATGAGGAGCCGCCCCGACATGCCGAGATGAAGGATCACCACCGCGCCGTCGTCGAGATGCAGCAGCATGTACTTGGCGCGCCGGGCGATGCGCTCGAGCCGCCGGCCCGCAAGACGCTCCGCAAGATCGGGCGGCAGCGGGAAGCGCAGGTCTGGCCGCCGCGCCTCGGCGCGCAGGATCGTACGGCCCTCGACGGCAGCGGCGAGGCCACGGGCGACGGTTTCGACTTCGGGCAGTTCGGGCATGGCGCGGCGAGCTTAGAGCGCGCGCCCGAAAAAATCAGCGCCGGAAAAAAGGGGGCCGGAAAATGTGCGGCTGACAGAGCCGGCCCGGCATTTCGTTTTATGCGTTTTCCCGCGAACCGGAATTACAAGCAATTCGCATCGAAGCTGCTATGGTGGAAACCAATCGGGGACTCGCAAAGCAAAGGCAGGGGCTCGGCGATGCTCGAAACGGCCGACCACGCCCACTCGTTCCATATCGAACTGATCAAGCCATCGCATTACGACGATGACGGCTACGTCATTCAGTGGCGGCGCGGCGTGCTGCCGTCGAATTCGCTCGCCTGTCTGTGGGGGCTGGCAGCCGACGCGGCCGAGCGGCGCGTGCTCGGCGATGATGTTGAGATCAAGGTCACGGCCTATGACGAGGCCAACATCGTCGTTCCCACCACCACGATTATCGCCAAAATCAAACAGCCCGGTGCAAAGGGCCTTGTTTGCATGGTCGGGGTCCAGTCCAACCAGTTCCCGCGCGCGGTCGATCTCGCCCAGCCCTTCCTCAAGGCCGGGATCCCGGTGGCCATCGGCGGCTTTCATGTGAGCGGGCTGCTGTCGATGATCGACGAGCTGACGCCGGAATTGAAGGACGCGTTGGCGCAAGGCATCACATTGTTCGGCGGTGAGGCCGAGGACCGCATGGACGGCTTCCTGCGCGACGCTTACGAGGGCACGCTCAAGCCGATCTACGACTACCTCGCCGAACTGCCCGATCTCACCGGTCAGCCATTGCCCTTCCTGCCGGCCGCCATGCTACGGCGCACCATCGGCAGCTATTCGAGTTTCGATGCCGGGCGCGGCTGCCCGTTCAAATGCAGCTTCTGCTGCATCATCAACGTGCAGGGACGCAAATCGCGCACCCGCAGCGCCGACGAGGTCGAGGCGCTTGTCCGCATGAACGCCGCGCAGGGCATCACCCGCTATTTCCTGACCGACGACAATTTCGCGCGCAACGCCAACTGGGAGCCGATCTTCGACCGCCTGATCGAATTGAAGGAGCGCGAGGGCCTCGCGATCAAGTTCATCATCCAGGCCGACCTCATGGTTCACCGCATCGAGGGCTTCGTCGAGAAGGCCGCCGCGGCGGGCTGCCGCTGGGTGTTTATGGGGCTGGAGACGGTGAACCCGGACAATCTGCTCGCGGTCAAGAAACGCCAGAACCAGATCGCCCAGTATCGCGAGATGCTGCTCGCCTGGAAGCGCGCCGGCGTCGTCACCTTCGCCGGCTATATCCTGGGGTTCGAAGACGACACGCCGGCGTCGATCCGGCGCGACATCGCCTTCGTCCAGCGCGAGCTGCCGATCGACATCCTCGAATTCTTCATCATGTCGCCCGCGCCAGGCTCGGAGGATCATAAACGCGCTTACGATGCCGGCGTTTGGATGGACCCCGATCTCAACAAGGGCGACACCGAGCACGTCGTGGTCGAGCATCCGCGCATGACCAAGGAGGAATGGCAGGGCATCTACGAAGAGGCCTGGCACCTCTATTACAGCGACGAGCATGTCGAGCGTCTGATCCGGCGCGCGCATGCCTGCGGCATCAAGCCGATCGGTGTGGTCCAGCAAGTGCTCTCGTATTGGGGCATGCAGCGCTTTGAGGGCATACACCCGCTGCAGGGCGGTATGTTCCGGCGCAAGGTCCGCACGGCGCGGCGGCCGGGCATGAAGCGCGAGGCCATGATCACCTTCTATCCGCGCCGGGGCTGGCAGATCGCCGCAACCTATGTGCCGTACCTGATTTATGGCCTCAAGCTGCACCGCCTACGCCGCAAGATCCAACGCGACCCGGCGGCGCGGAACTACACCGACGCCTCGCTAGAGCTCGAGCACCCCGAGGTCAGCGAAGCCAAGGCCCCGGCTGCGCCGAGCGTGAGAACACCCGCCCCGATCGAGCTGCCGGCCGCCTAGGCGGGCATCCCACAGGCCCCGCCTACCGAAGCATGGCGACCCCGCGGCGACGGCACCGCAGGACTCCCTTTCGGGCGCAATTGTCCTAGTGTTGGCGCAGACGTTAAGCGAGGCGGGAGGCACGTCGATGGCGGGCAAAGTCGCATTGGTAGCCGGCGTCGGCCGGGGCACTGGCGGGGCGGTGGCCAAGCGCTTCGCCGACGGCGGCTACAAGGTCGGGCTGGTGGCGCGCTCCGAGCCGCGCCTCAAGGAATACGAGGCCGCCCTGCCCGGCAGCCTGGCCCTGCCGTGCGATATCACCGACCCCGACGCGCTGGAGGAAATGCTGGCGCGCTGCCGCGCCGATCTGGGCGTGCCCGATGTCGTCGTCCACAACGCCGCGCGCGGCAGCTGGGGCAGTTTCCTTGAGATCGACCCCGCCGACATCGAAGCGAATTTTCAGGTCAACACGATGAGCCTGCTGCATCTGGCTCGCGCGGTGGCGCCGGCGATGATCGACCGCGGCAACGGCGCGCTGATCGTCACCGGCAATACGTCCGCCTGGCGCGGCAAGTCCAACTTCTCCGGCTTTGCCCCCACCAAGGCGGCCCAGCGCATCCTCGCCGAAGCCATCGCGCGCGAGCTCGGGCCGCGCGGCATCCACGTCGCCTATGTGGTGATCGACGCCATCATCGATATCCGCTGGACCCGCCGGCAGTTCCCCGACACGCCCGAAGAACGCTTCGCCAAGCCCGAGGATATCGCCGAGAGCGTTTACCAGACCGCCCACCAGCCGAAGACCGCCTGGTCGTTCAACGTTGAGCTGCGGCCCTACGCGGAGCCCTGGTGAGGGAACGCTAGGGGTCGGCCGATGATCTTATCTGTAGGGGCGGGTTTGAAATCCGCCCACACAAATAGCTAGGCAAATAGCTGGCACTCGCCGCTGACGGAGGCGCCGCCATGACCAAGACGGTCGAGCTCTATTGGGATGTCGGCAGCACGAACACCTACTTCGCGCTCAAGCTGATCGACCCGATCCTCGAGCGGCACGCGGCGACGCTCGTCCTCCAGCCCTTCAATCTCGGCTATGTCTTCCGCCATCATAACTATGTCCTGATGGACGAGCCGGCGGCCAAGATCGCCAACCGCAAACGCGACCTGGAGCGCTGGACCGCGAAACACGATCTGGCCTTTCGCTTCCCCGACCGCTTCCCGATCAAGACCAGCCGGGCGCTCAGGGGCGCCATCGCGATGCGGCGCTGGGACCGCGAGCGCGCCTTCGTCGATGCGATCTTTCAGCGCTATTGGGAGGCCAATGACGCCTCGATCGCCGAATACGACGGCTTGCGGGCGGTGGCGGCGGGGCTCGGCGTCGACGCCGACGAATTCGAGGCGGCGTGCGAGAGCGCCGAGGTGCGCGAGGCGCTGGCCGAAAGCACCAATGCCGGCCTCGCGCGCGGGGTCTTCGGTGCGCCCAGCTTCGTCGTCGGCGGCGAGATCTTCTGGGGCAAGGACCGCATGGACTTCATCGAGGATGCGCTCGCCGGCCTCGGCTGATCCGACAGGTTCAGCCCGGCTCGAAACCAAGACCTCAAAAAATTTGGGGACCGCCGGCCGACGGTCCCCATGAGTGGGCTTCAGAGGTGTGACGAGGTGCCTCGTTCGACTTTACCGAGGTCTGTCAGGGACGCTGTTGCGATACCCCAGTCCCTTTTTGCCCCTCCCTTGTGTCCAAGCCGTGTTCAACCGTCGCTATCCCTCACCCAGAAGACCGTCGTGCAGGGCCGGTTCTTGATCATGGTGCAGCGGATCGCGGCGACCTCGACCATCTTGCCCGCCCAGCGCGGCTCGCAGCGGCCATTGCGGCGCACGTAGTTGTATCCCTTGAGCCCGAGATACCGGCAGTCGGCCTCGGCATGGTGCGTCATCACCGGCTGGACCTTGACCGTATCGGCGAGCGTGAAGACGCAGCGGTCGGTGTAGAGGTCGCGCTCCATGCACTTCCGCCCGCCATAGCTGTCGGGCAGGATCGCCGGCATCTGCTCATCGACAATCCGCGTCACCCGCGCCAGCGCCACCTTGTCGCGCGCCGGCGGGATGCCCTTCAGGAAGGCGGAGAAAGCGCCGTAGGCGAAGACGGCCTCGCAGATCGTATTGGCCTTGAAGTCGTCGCGGCGCGCGCGCCAGACGGCGGTCCAGATCCGCTTGACGATGCTCTCATCCGACTCGCTGCGCGCTTCATGGTAGGCGAGCTGGATCAGGCACCAACGCTCCCGCGCCGGCTTGGCCGCCCGCGTGAGACGTACCGGCTTGACCTTCACGGTCGCGAAATCCTTCGTAGTCACCCCATAGCGCTCATGGATGGTCATGTTGGCATGCGGTCGGACGACATTGGCTTTTGCCGGCCCCCGCGTCGTCCACAGATGCATGGCGACGAACATGCTCCCGAGCGCCAGGACAAACACGCCCAGCCGCGCGAGGCCTGCGTAATCGATACCCGTAGGTGCTTGACAGAAGCGGCCCCGTTCATCCCGCCAACAACGATTGGCGTCCAACCAGACGCGCGATCGAGGTGAAACCACCTTTCTGATGCGTTTGGTCATGGTTTGCTCCTTTCAAGTAAAAATTAATCATCTAGTAAGGTTAACAACTTATGAACACTTCACTAATATTTGGTTACATCGAAATAAATGTCAAATTAATTTGTTCTTAATTTTAGTTAATTTTTATTAATGGTTTATACACTTGGTTTATTTGTTGATTTCTCAAACGTTTCTTTGAGACGCTCGCGAGAAAGAAAATCGAGGTCGCCCGCACCAATCGGCGCTGCGGTCGGATCCGGAGGTCATTTTGGCGGGCTGGCGTGCCGGGCGAGCCGCCGTTATGGTTTATGGATTCGGCCATTTTGTTAAGAAAGGCGGGCTCATGCAGGGTTGGCGCGGGACGGTCGAGGAGTGGCTTGCGAAGCTTCCGGCCGATGGCAGGCTTCGGTTCGTGACGGCGTTTTCACACGGCCAGCTCGAGGTCGAGCTTTACGCGCCCAAGGACAAGGACAGCCAGCAGCCTCACCCGCGCGACGAGGTCTATGTCGTCGCGGCGGGCACCGGCGACTTCGTGATGGGAAACGAGCGGGTGAAATTTTCGGCCGGCGATGCGCTGTTCGCGCCGGCGGGCATGTCCCATCGCTTCGAAGGCTTCAGCGGGCATCTCGCCACCTGGGTCATGTTCTATGGCCCCGATGGCGGCGAAGGCCCCGACGATGACGGCCCGCGCGAGACCGAACCCGGCTGGCAGGGCACCGTCGACCACTGGCTGACCCAGGTGCCGCAGAGCGGCTTACGTTCGGTTTCAGCCTTCCGCCGGGGCAGCCTGGAGATGAAGCTCTACGCCCCGCGCGGCGAGGATCCGCAGACGCCGCATGCGCGCGACGAGTTCTACGTCGTGGCGCGCGGGCGCGGCATCGCCATGATCGGCGATGAGCGCCAAAGCTTCGGGCCGGCCGACGCGCTGTTCGTGCCGGCGGGGATGACCCATCGCTTCGAGGACTTCACTAACGATCTGGCAATCTGGGTGATGTTCTACGGACCCGACGGCGGCGAGGGCGGCTGATAGCGCCGTTTCCTAGAGGCGGCGCTGGCGCTCGGGCCGATCGACCCTATGTCTAACCAGTGTCTAACCGATAACGTTTGACCCAGCGGGATGAGGGACCGGAGCCATGGACGCGCCCAAGGGCGATACCGAAGCGCTGCCACCGCTCGATGTTGACGACATGCCCGAATGGCTGGTCGGGCAGGGCCTCAAGGGGCTGCCGCTGGACGAGCAGTTCCACAGCTTCTGCGACCGGCTCCACGGGGCCGGCTTCGACATGGCGCGGGCGAGCATGGGTATGGGCACGCTGCATCCGCGGTACGGCGCACAGACCTTTGTCTGGCGGGCCGATCAGAAAGAAGTCGAGACGACCATGCGCGATCGCGCGACCTGGCAACTCGGCGACTTCATGCAGAGCCCGGTCTATTTCATGCGAACCACCGGCACACCGGCGCTGCGCCGCCGGCTCGACACGAACCAACCGCTCGAGTTCCCGATCCTGGAGGAGCTGCGCGAGCAGGGCATGACCGATTACGCCGCCCAGATCGTTCCATACGGCAGGATCGACGAGGGTGACCCCGATAGCGCCAGTGGCGCCTTCTTTTCCTGCGCGACGACGCGGCCCGGCGGCTTCGACGACGGTCACCTGCGCCAGGTCAACGACGTGCTGCCCTATTTCGGCCTCGCGGTGAAGTCGCGCACCACCTACGACATCGCCACCAACGTGCTCAGCACCTATCTCGGCGCCGATGCCGGCCACCGGGTGCTGACCGGCGCCATCGACCGCGGCTCGGTCGAGACCATTCGCGCGGCTTTGTGGTTCTGCGATTTGCGCGGCTTCACGCGCGTTTCAGACCGCCTGCCGGGCGACGAGTTGGTGGAGACGCTCGACGACTATCTGGAGCTGATGGCCGGGCCCGTGCATGCCAATAACGGCCAGATCCTGAAGTTCCTCGGCGACGGCTTCCTCGCCACCTTCGATCTGACCGCGCTCGACGGCGAGACGGTGTGCCGGAACGCGCTGAAGGCCGCAGCCGAATTGCGCACGGCCTTTCCACCCTTCAACGAGGCGCGCCAGGAGGCCGGCAAGGCGGTGATGGATTTCGGCCTGGCGCTGCATCTGGGCGACGTGCTCTACGGCAATATCGGCGCCAGCGACCGGCTCGACTTCACCGTGATCGGCCCGGCGGTCAACGAGGTCAGCCGCATCCAGGCGCTGTGCCGGCCGATGGAGCGGAACACGCTTATCTCCGCGGCCTTTCACGAGGTCGCCCGGAGCAGCCAGGACGAGCTCATATCGCTCGGTTTCCACGCACTGCGCGGCGTGCGCGAGCCCCAGGAGCTGTTCACGCTGAAGGGATGAGGGGCCGAACGACGCGATAGGCCTGCGCGAAAGCGGCACGCTATAGTCGGCCTTATGACCGCGACCATCACCGATACCGACACCGATCCTTGGGCGGCGCTCGACGGCGAACTCGACCGTTGGGCGGCGGCGAGCCGGATCGCCGATCTGTGGTGGCGCGACGACGATGCGGTTGCGCCGGGCCCGAAGCTCGCGCGGCTTTTCGATGTGACCGCGGCAACCGGGCTTCTCCTTGCGGTGATCCCGGCGCGGCTCGACGACGCGCTCGGGCCGGCGGTCGCCGCCGCGCCCCATGTGCGCGCCGCCCAGCACGGCTATGCGCATGTCAACCACGCCCCCAAAGGCCAGGATCTGGGGGCGTGGGAGCTGGGGCTGCATCGCGGCGAGGCCGCCGTGCTCGCCGATCTCGATGCCGGCCGCACCCAGCTTGAGACCTTTTTCGGCGAGCGGTTCCTGCCGGTCGTCGTGCCGCCCTGGAACCGGATCGATGCCGCGCTGTTCGGTCCCCTGGCCGCACGCGGCTATCGCGGCGTCTCGGCTTTCGGGCCGCGGGCGAACGTGGCGCCGGGCCTCGTCCTCGCCAACGCCCATTGCGATCCGATCAAGTGGAAAGGCGGCGCCCGCTTCGCCGGCGAGAGCAAGGCGCTGGGCGATCTGATCGAGCATCTGGCGGCGCGCCGGACGTGGAACGTCGATGCCGGCGAGCCGACCGGAATTCTCACGCATCACATTGATCTCGACGAAGACGGCTGGGCGTTCTGCGCGCGGCTTGCCGCGGCGGTCACACGGCACCCCGCAGCAAAATGGCGCGATCCGCCGGATATCTTCGGAGCGGCCAAATGAGCGCAAAAATATGAGCGCATTGATCCGCCCGGCGGGGCCCGGCGACATCGACGCGGTCTGCGCGCTGCTGCATGAGAAGATGAACGCCAAGATCGCGGCCGACCGCTGGCGGCGGCTGATGACCTATGAGTGGCTGGCCGACAAGCCCGATCTCGGACGGGTGGTCGTAGCGGACGGCAAGATCCTCGGCTATGTCGGCATGGTCTATGCCGACCGGGAGATTGACAGCCGGCGCGAGCGCATCGTCAATATCTGCGCCTGGTATCTCGACAAGTCGCTGCGCGGCACCGGGCTGGGCACGGCGATGATGGCGGACGCGACCGCCGATCCGGCGATGTCCTACGACATCATGACGAGCTCGAAGAACACGCTGAAGATCCTCGATGCGGTCGGCTACCGGGTGCTCGACGAGCATCGCTATGTCTGGCGTAAGACGGGGCCGCCCGATGCGGCGCTCACGGTCCTCGACGATCCAGTTGCGATCCGCGCGCGGGCGGCGCCGGGCGAGGCGCGGCTGCTCGACGACATGGCCGGCCTGCCGGCGACGCCCATTCTGATCGAGGCGGACGGCGCGCTGGCCCTGCTCTTCTTTTCGGTCAAGCAGAAGGATGCGGACGTGACCTGGTTCGACCTGTTGCATACGGGCGCTCGCACGCTCTTCGCAGATCAGGGCCAAGCGCTCGCGAATGCGCTTTTGCCCCAGGGACCGGCGGTGCTTGCCGCCGATGCGCGCTTTGTCTCCCAGGCGGCGGACGGAGCGGCGCGCGAGCGCTTGCCAGTACCGCGCTTCTTCAAGACCGAGCGCCTAGCGCCGCACCAGATCGACCATCTCTACACCGAGCTGCAGCTTCTCGATCTCAAGCTTGACTAAACCTGCCGATCCCCTGCGGCGTTTCAACCGGTCGCATCCGCTGGCGGGGCATGGGGGGCGTAGGATAAGCTGCGCGCCATGGCGGATTTGAAGGATCGCATAAACAGTCCCGGGGACGGACAGGACGCCGAGGCCGATTTCGGCTATCGGCGCGTGCCGGCCTCGGCGCGCGATGGGCTGGTGCGCGGCGTCTTCGACAGCGTCGCGCGGCGTTACGATCTGATGAACGATCTGATGTCGGGGGGCATCCACCGGCTGTGGAAGGCCGCGCTGATCGACATGGTCGGCCCGCGCCCAGGCATGCATCTGCTCGACGTTGCCGGCGGCACTGGCGACGTGGCGTTTCGTTTTCTCGATCGCGTGCAGGGTGACGCGCGGGTCACGGTCTGCGACATCAACCCCTCGATGCTCTCGGTCGGGCGCGACCGCGCGCTCGACCGGGGAATCGCCCAGGGGGTCGAGTGGGTCTGCGGCACCGCCGAAGCGCTGCCGCTGCCCGATATGAGCGTCGATGCCTATACGATCGCCTTCGGCCTGCGCAACGTCACCAACATCGACCGGGCGTTGGCAGAGGCGCGCCGGGTGCTGAAGCCGGGCGGGCGGTTCTTCTGTTTGGAGTTCAGCCGCGTTGCGGTGCCCTTCCTGGGCGAGCTCTACGACCGCTATTCCTTCAACGTGGTGCCGTTGATCGGCGAGGTGGTGACCGGCGACCGCGCGGCCTATCGCTACCTGGTGGAGAGTATCCGCAAGTTTCCGCCCCAGGACGCACTCGCGCGCCGGGTCGAGGCGGCCGGGCTCGACCGCGTGGCCTGGCGCAATCTTTCCGGCGGCATCGCCGCGATCCATTCGGGATGGCGGCTCTAGCAATGCGCGCAGCCTTACGAATGCGGGCCGGCTGAATGCTGCGCCACGCCCGCAATGCCCGCCGGCTGATCCGGATCGCGATCGTCCTCGCGCGCCACGACGCGCTGTTCCCGCTCGAGCTCCTCGGCGTCGCCCCGGTCTCGCGCCGCGCCGCGCGGCTGATCGCCCGGCGCGCCAAGGGCAAGCGGCCCGGCCAGCGCCTCGCCGAGGCGCTGGTCGCGCTGGGTCCGTCCTTCATCAAGCTCGGCCAGTCGCTGGCGACCCGGCCCGATCTGCTCGGCGAGGAGGTCGCGGCCGATCTGTCGGCGCTTCAGGACAAGCTGCCGCCCTTCCCCGCCCCGGAAGCGCGCAAGATCATCGAGGCGCAGCTCGATGCGCCGGTCGAAACGCTCTATCGGAGCTTTGAGGACGAGCCGGTCGCCGCTGCCTCGATCGCGCAGGTCCACTTCGCCGTCACCACCGAGGGCGAGGAGGTCGCGGTCAAGGTGCTGCGGCCCGGCATCGAGGCGGCGTTCAAGCGCGACCTCGACCTTTTCTACTGGATCGCCGAATGGGTCGAACGGATGCGGCCGTCGCTGCGGCGGCTGAAGCCGGTCGCGGTGGTCGAGACCTTCGCCGACTCGGTCGCGGTGGAGATGGATTTGCGCATGGAGGCGGCGGCGGCCTCCGAGCTCGGCCAGAACTTCGAGGGCGATCCGACCTTTCGCGTGCCGCGCGTCGACTGGCGGCGCACCGCGCAACGCGTGCTCACCACCGAACGCGTCATCGGCATCCCGGTTGACCGGCGCGTCGAGCTTACGGCGGCCGGGCACGACGTGCGGCTGATTCTGAAGAAAGCCGCCGAGATCTTTTTCAAGCAGGCTTTTCGCGACGGCTTCTTTCACGCCGACCAGCATCCGGGCAACGCCTTCGTCGATGCCGAGGGCGCGATCGTCGCCGTCGATTTCGGCATCATGGGCCGGGTCGACAAGGCAACGCGGCACTTCCTGGCCGACATGCTGCTTGGCTTCCTGCAGGCCGATTACGCGCGCGTCGCCGAAGTGCACTTCCGCGCCGGCTACGTGCCCGCGCACAAGGACAAGGACGCCTTCACCCAGGCGATCCGCGCCATCGCCGAACCCATATTGGGCCTACCGCTCGCCGAGATCTCGCTCGCCAAGCTGCTGGGGCTGATGTTCCAGGTCACCGAGCGGTTCGAGATGGAAACCCAGCCGCAGCTGCTGCTGCTGCAGAAAACCATGCTGGTGACCGAGGGCATCGGCCGCAAGCTCGATCCGACGATCAATATGTGGGAGCTGGCGCGGCCGCTGGTCGAGGACTGGATGCGCGAGCACCGCGGGCCGCTCGCGCGCGCACGCGAAAGCGCCGAGACCGTGCGCGAGCTGGTCGAGCGCGCGCCGATGATCCTGCGCGGCATCGAGCGCGCGGCAAGCGATATCGCCGAGGGCGGCGTGCGCCTGCATCCCGATACGCTCGAGGCATTGCGGCGCAGCGAGCCGCCGCGTCCGGCGCCGCAATGGCCGCTCTGGCTGACGGTCGGAGCGCTGGGTGTTGCGGTGGTGTGGCTGCTGGCGCGGTAAGGTGGTGACGGCGATCGATTACGATATCCCTCTCCCCCTCTTCAGAGGGGGAGGGTTGGGGGAGGGGGTGCCGGGCATTAAGAACGATGCGCACCTTCGAACAATTGCGACCGGCGGCGCCACACCCCCTCCCTACCCTCCCCCTCTGAAGAGAGGGAGGGGATTCAAATTCGACGGCTCCTTCGAGGAGAGGATCAAATGACCGACACAAAACAGCGCGGCGGCGGCGATCCGGGCGGGATCAAGGTCGAGCGGCGCGGGCCGGTGTTTCTGATCGGGCTCGACCGGCCGCAGAAGCTGAACGGCCTCAGCCCCAAGATGCTGCGCGAGCTGGCCGAAGCCTACAGCGCCTATGAGGCCGACGCAGATGCGCGCTGTGCGGTGCTCTACGGCGAGGGCGGCAACATGACGGCCGGGCTCGACCTCGCACTGATCGACATCGATGCGGAGATGATTCCGGGCGGCGAGATCGATCCCTTCGGCCGCCGCGACCCGGTGCGCACCAAGCCCGTCGTCTGCGCCGTGGAAGGCATCTGCTTCACCGCCGGGATCGAGCTGATGCTCGCCGCCGACATCGTCGTCGCCGGGCGGAACACGCGCTTCTCGCAGCTCGAGGTCAAGCGCGGGCTGGTCGCAACCGGCGGGGCGACGATCCGCATGGTGCAATCGGCCGGCTGGGGCAACGCCATGTCGGTGCTGCTGACCGGCGACGAGTTCGACGCCGCAACCGCGCTGCGCTTCGGCTTCGTCCAGGAGATGGTCGCGCCGGGCGATGCCCTCGCCCGCGCGATCGAGATCGCCGAGATCATCGCTGGCCAGGCGCCGCTCGCTATCAAGGCAACGCTGGAGGCCGCGCGCCAGGCGCTCTTCGAGGGCCCCGCGGCGGCGGTCGAAAGCGACAAGGCGCGCTGGGCTGCGCTCGCCAAGACCGAAGATGTCGCCGAGGGCGTTGCCTCGTTTAAGGAGCGCCGCCCGCCGGTCTATCAGGGGCGCTAGCGGCGGATGCGCAGAAGCGCCCCACTCGTACGATCGTCATTTCGAGCGAGCGACAGCGAGGGAGAAATCCGGGTTGGATCACGCACAGACCCAACTGGATTTCTCCCCTCATTCTGACGAGCCGCCGCATGGCGGCGCTTCGGAGCGGTCGAATGACGACTGTGATTGCGGCTGAACCTGAATGACCCAAGGACCCAAGCGCCGCACCCGGCCCGTCGCGCCGGTCGTTGCCGCCGCGACCAGCGCCTATGCGCTGCTGACGTTGGCGATCCTGATCTGGAGCGGCAATTTCGTGGTCGGGCGTTGGGCCAATCTCGACGTGCCGCCTATCGCGCTGTCCTTCTGGCGGCACGTGCTCGCGGCCGCGCTGGTGCTGCCCTTCGTAATCGGCGCCCTCAAGCGCGACTGGCCGGTGGTGCGCTCCCGGCGCGGCGCGGTCGCGACGATGAGCCTCTTCTTCGTCGCCGGCAATACCTTCGTCTATTTCTCTATCCTCCATACGACCGTGATCAACGCCGCGCTGATCAATGCCGGCGTGCCGGTGGCCGCGGCGTTCTTCTCGTGGCTCATCCTGCGCGATCTGGTGAATCGCTGGCAGATGCTGGGCATCGCCGTCTCCTTCGTCGGCATCGCCGTCGTGGTGACGCGGGCCGATCTCGGCCTGCTGCTGCGGCTCCAGTTCGGCTGGGGCGATCTCTTCATGCTGGCGGCAATCACCTGCTGGGCGCTCTACATGGTGCTGCTGAAGCGCGCCAAGCTCGCACTCTCGCCCTGGACGGTGCTGCTCGTGCTCTCGGTGGGCGGCGTCGTCTGGCTGACGCCGGCTTACGCGGCGGAGATCGCTGGCGGCCAGACCATGGCCTGGACCTGGCGGGCCGCGGCGAGCCTTCTCTATGTGGCGCTCTTCAGCACCATCATCGGCTGGGCGTGCTGGAATGCCGGCACGCTGCGCATCGGCCCCAACCGGGCGTCGGCCTTCATGTGCCTGCACCCGATTTTCGGCTCGGCGCTGGGCATGATCTTCTTCGACGAGGCGATCCGCTCGTTTCACATCGCCGGCACCGTGCTGGTGCTGATCGGCGTCGTGCTGGTCTCGCGCGCCTATGTTCGGCCGGCGGCGACCGGGAGCTGACGCGGCGCTGAGTTTCCCGCCGACAAGACGCGCCGCGAGGAAACCGCCCGCACCGCCATGACAAATTCAGTTTGTGCTTGCGGCCATGGAAAAGCTGAGTCAGAGTAAAAGAACAAATCATGAATTTAAAAATCAACACAAGGAGGACGACACGGTGAGCGGACATGGCAGTTTCTATTGGAACGAGCTGGCGACGAACGATATCGAGGCGGCGGGGGCGTTCTACAGCGCGCTGATCGGCTGGAAGACGCAGGCGATGCCGATGGGTGACGGGCGCACCTATACGCTGTGGTTGGTCGGCGGCCAGCCGGTGGGCGGCATGTTTCCGGCCAAGGGCGAACCCTTCGAGGGCGAACGCCCGACCTGGCTGTCCTATATCGCGGTCGACGATATCGATGCGACGGTGGCCAAGGTCGAGGGGCTTGGCGGCAAGGTGCTGGCGCCGGCCGAGAAAATTCCCGATGTCGGCCGCATCGCCGTGATCGCCGACCCGCAAGGCGCCGCGGTGGCGCTGATCAAGCCGACGCAGGGAGAAGGATAAGCTGCGATGATCGGGACGGCGGCGAAACATCCTTCGAGACGCTCGCCCTCATCATGAGGAGCCGCCGACGGGCGGCGTCTCGAAGGGCGCTCGCTCGTCAGGATGAAGCTTTCCTGTGAAGTTGACTGCCGTTTGTTATGGTATCGATGGACGGTCGTAACTTACGGCACTTCATCCTGAGGAGCGGCCGCGAGGCCGCGTCTCGAAGGATGGGATGCGGGCGCGCACTGGACAGAGGTGGAGCATGGCGGCGTTCGAGCTCGATCCCAAGCTTGCGGCGGATACGGCCGAAGTCGACCGCTGGGATCTCTGCCGCGTCCTGCTCATGGAGGACGCCAACTACCCCTGGCTCGTTCTGGTGCCGGCGCGGGCCGGCCTGCGCGATTTCCACGATCTCGCGACCGAGGACCTGCCGGTGATGACGGCCGAGATCGTGCGCGCGAGCAAGGCGCTAGAAGCGCTCTTCGACCCGGTCAAGCTCAATGTCGCCGCGCTCGGCAACCAGGTGGCGCAACTCCACATCCATGTGATCGCACGCCGCGTCGACGATGCGGCCTGGCCCAAGCCGGTCTGGGGCGCCGCGCCGGCGCGAGCTTACGACGATGAGGCGCGAAGCCAGCGCATCGCCAGCTTGCAAGAGGCCTTCATGCGTTTCTAGTTTGTTCTGGCCGTATCTTGCCGCTACTCTGACCGTCATGGACGCCCTCGCCGCCCCATCGCCCAGTCAAACGACGACGCAGCCGTTGCCAAAGCCGTTCACCGGCTGGTTCGCCGGGCGCGGCTGGACGCCGCATGCGCACCAGCTGGCGATGCTGGAGGCAGCGCGCGCCGGCGAGGACGCGCTGCTGATCGCGCCCACGGGCGGCGGCAAGACGCTGGCCGGCTTCCTGCCGACGCTGATCGACCTGGCGACAAGCCCGCGCGATGGCTTCCACACGCTCTATATCTCGCCGCTGAAGGCGCTCGCGGTCGACATCCACCGCAATCTCGAAGCCCCCATCGCCGAGATGGGGCTGGCGATCCGCGCCGAAACGCGCACCGGCGACACGCCGCAATCCAAACGCACCCGCCAGCGGCTGCGGCCGCCGCACATACTCATGACCACGCCCGAGTCGCTGGCGCTGCTGCTCTCATACGACGACGCGCCCAAGCTCTTCGCCGGGCTCGCCACGGTGATCGTCGACGAGACCCACGCGCTCGCCGACAACAAGCGCGGCGATCTCCTGTCACTCGGCCTGGCGCGGCTGGCATCGCTGGCGCCCCAGGCCCGGCGCGTGGGCCTGTCGGCGACGGTGGCACGGCCGGCGGAGCTGGCGCGCTGGCTGTCCGACGGGCCGGTGCGCCTGATCGAGGGTGAGCCGGGGCCCGAGCCCGAGATCGCCATCGTCACGCCAACGGATCGCATGCCGTGGTCCGGACATTCGGGGCTGCACGCGATCACCTCGATCTACGCCGCGATCAAGGATGCGGGCACGGCGATCGTCTTCGTCAATACGCGCGCCTTCGCCGAGATCATCTTCCAGGCGCTGTGGCGCATCAACGACGACAACCTCGCCATCGCGCTGCATCACGGCAGCCTCGCCGTCGAGCAGCGCCGCAAGGTCGAGGCGGCGATGGCCCGGGGGGATCTCAAAGCGGTCGTCGCGACCTCCTCGCTCGATCTCGGCATCGACTGGGGCGCGGTCGACCTTGTGATCCAGGTCGGCGCGCCCAAGGGCGCGAGCCGGCTGCTGCAACGCATCGGCCGCGCCAACCACCGTTTGGAGGAGCCGAGCCGGGCGCTTCTGGTTCCCGCGAACCGCTTCGAGGTCCTGGAATGCGAGGCGGCGATGGCGGCGGTGAAGGCGCGCGAGCTCGACGGCAAACCGCCGCGCACCGGCGGGCTCGACGTGCTGGCGCAGCACGTGCTGGGCGTGGCCTGCTCGGCGCCCTTCGAGGCCGCCGCGCTCTACGAGGAGGTCCGCCGCGCCGCGCCCTACGCGGATCTGCCGCGCAAGGACTTCGACGACGTGCTCGACTTCGTCGCCACCGGCGGCTATGCGCTGCGCTCCTACGATCGCTGGCGCCGCGTGGTGCAGAACGAGGACGGGCGCTGGTTAGCCGCCTCGAAAACCGTCGCCCACCAGTACCGCATGAATATCGGCACCATCGTCGAAACCGAGATGCTGACCGTGCGCTTCCGGCGCGGACCGGTGCTCGGCAAGATCGAGGAGCATTTCATCCAGGCGCTGGTGCCCGGCGATACCTTCGCCTTCGCCGGCCGCATCCTCGCCTTCGAGGGCGTGCACGAGATGTCGGCGATCGTGAGCCGCGCCAAGGACAGCGATCCGCGCGTGCCTGCCTATGCCGGGGGACGGCTGCCGCTGACCACCGAGCTTGCCGACCGGGTGCGCGGCATCCTCGCCGATCCACAGGCTTGGGCCACGCTTCCTCCGCAGGTACGCGAATGGCTGGAGATCCAGCGCTGGCGCTCGGAGCTGCCGGGGCGCGAGGGCCTGCTGGTGGAGACCTTTCCGCGCGCCGATCGCTGGTTCCTCGTCGCCTATGGTTTCGCCGGACGCAACGCGCACCAGACGCTCGGCATGCTGCTGACCAAGCGCATGGAGCGGGCAGGCCTGCACCCGACCGGCTTTCAGGCGACCGACTACGCGATCGCCGCCTGGAGCCTCAACGAGCCGAGCGACGTTGCGCCGCTGTTCGACGAGGACATGCTGGGCGACGATCTGGAAGCGTGGATGGCGGAATCGAGCCTGCTCAAGCGCACCTTCCGCAATGTCGCGATAATCTCCGGCCTCATCGAGCGGCGCCATCCGGGTCAGCGCAAGACCGGGCGCCAGGTCACCTTCAGCTCCGATCTCATCTACGACGTGCTGCGCAGCCACGAGCCCAACCATATCCTGCTGCGCGCCACCCGCGCCGATGCGGGCGAAGGCCTGACCGACGTCACGCGCCTGGCCGAACTGCTGGGCCGCGTGCAGGGCCGCATCGTCCACCGCCGGCTCGACAAGGTTTCGCCGCTCGCCGTGCCGGTGCTGGTGCATATCGGCAAGGAGGCCGTCGGCGGCGCCGCCTTCGAAGCGCTGCTCGACGAGGCCGCCGAGGAACTCGCCGCCGATGCGATGGCGGTCGAGCCTCAGAAGGGTTTGGCGGTCGAACCGCAGACGGCAATGACGGTTGAGCAACCGAAGGCGATGATGTGAGCGCAGTCCCGGAAATCGTCCCGTCACCCATTGGCCCGCACCCAGTTGGCCCACCCCCAATCGGTCTGGGCGGGGCAGCGATGACGGCCGACCCGTCCGGGGCGCTGTGGTGGCCCGACCGCGCCTTGCTGGCGGTGGCCGATCTCCACCTGGAGAAAGGCTCAGCCTTCGCCCGCAGGGGCGCGCTGCTGCCGCCTTACGACACGGCGGCGACCTTGCGGCGGCTGGCCGAGGTGATCGCGCGGCTCAACCCCCGGATCGTCGTCTGCCTCGGCGACAGCTTTCACGACACCGATGGGCCGAACCGGCTCGATTACGGCGACGCGGCGGCGCTGGCCGAGCTGATGCAGGGCCGGATGTGGGTCTGGATCGCTGGCAATCACGACACGGAGATCCCCGCCGGGCTCGGCGGATCGGTCAGCGAGGAATACCGCCTCGATGCCGTCACCTTCCGCCATGAAGCGCTCTTGATGACGCGGGACGGTGAGGTGTCCGGGCATTTCCACCCCAAGGCCGCGGTGCGCTTTCGCGGCAGGCGGCTTTCGGGGCGCTGCTTTGTCTGCGACGCGCGGCGGCTCGTGCTGCCGGCCTTCGGCGCTTATGCCGGCGGTCTCGACGTGCACGACCCGGCGATCGCGGGGCTGTTTCCCTGGGGCTTCACCGCCTGGCTGATCGGGCCGAACAAGGTCTACGCCTTTCCCGGCGAGCGGCTGAAAGGGTGAAAACTCACGGACCGTATCTGTAGGGGCGGGTTTCAAACCCGCCCTCGGACATCGGCGGGCGGGTTAGAAACCCGCCCCTACGAATATTGGCGTTTCATTGCTGCGATTGGCGGCCAACCGCGCCCTACTTCAGCGTAAACGTCACCGAGCTGCCGTCGCGGAAGACCTGGAATTTCACCAGGCGACCGCCCGCGTCGTACCAGAGGAAGCGGCGGGTGTCGGTGCGGAAGAGGTACTTGGTCGCGGTCACGTTTCCGTTGCCGGTCGTGACGGTTTCCGAGCCCTGCGCCTCCACCCTGGTCACCGGCTTCACGGCGCCGGTCTTGCTGTCCATCACGGTCGCGGCCTTGACGATGGCGACGTTCCACGGATTGGTGGTGAAGGTGGTGCCGGGCGCGGTGCTCGCGCCCTTGGGCCCGTTGATCTTGAGCTTGCCACCGGCGGCATTTGCTTCGAGCTTGATGGTCTTGCCGTTCTCTACCGTGGTGCTCGAATAAAGCACCAGGCGACCGCCCTGCCAGATCTCGCGGCGCTCGGCCTTCTCGCGATGCGCGGTGACGAGGAGGATCTTGACCCGGATACGCAAGGCGACCGTGACGATGGTTTGCGCGCCTTCCTTGACCAGCGTGATCGCATGCGTGCCGACCTTGCCGTAGCGCGAATGCACGATCTCGTAAACGTACTTGCCCGGCGGCACGTCGGCCCCTGCGGTCGATGCGAGGGCCGGGACGGCAAGGACCGCCGCCGTCGCGGCGGTTGCGAGCATTCGGATCATGACGGGCGCCTCCCCTGAGATCATCGCGATACCGCGGTGGAGCATCCGCGGTATCGCGGCGCGGTTTTCCGTTATGCTATCAGGCGGGCCCGAGCGGGTCATCCACGCCGGCTTGGCGGATCTTGAGCATCATCGCGGCGTCATATCAAGGCGTTAGCCTTCGGGGCGCAGACACGAAAAGACAATTGGCGGCAATGCAGAACGGCTTCGACGAGTTTCCCGACCACGATGACGACGACGTGCCGATCGACCGGCCGATGGCGCCCACGATCGGCGCGCTGATCGACCGGCGGCTCGGCCGCCGCGAGGTGCTGCGCGGGATGGCCGGCACAGCAGTAGGCGCGGCGGCAGGCATCGCGGCTCTGGGCGCGGGGATCGGGCGCGGGGATGCCGCCGGCCCGAGCAGCCTCGCCTTCACGGAAATCCCGCATACGCTCGGACCCGATATCGCCGTGGCCGAGGGCTATGAGGCCCAGGTTCTGCTGGCCTGGGGCGATCCGATCCTGAAACGCGCGCTCGCCTTCGACCACAAGATCCTGTCGGCCGCCGCGCAGGTGACGCAGTTCGGCTACAACTGCGACTTCATCGGCTTCCTGCCTCTACCGCGCGGTTCCGGCAACAGCGATCACGGCCTCCTCTGCGTCAACAACGAATACACCAACTGGGAGCTGATGGCTCCGGGGCTGAAACGCAAAGGCGACGTATGGCGCAAGACGAGCCGGCGCCAGGCGGCGGTCGAGATGGCGGCGCACGGCCATTCGGTGGTCGAGATCGGGCGCAAGGGCAACGGCCGCTGGGCCTATGTCGCGGGCGGCAACCGCAACCGCCGTATCACCGCGCAAACGCGGATGGCGATCTCGGGACCGGCGGCGGGCGACGACCGGCTGAAGACGCGCGCCGATCCCGGCGGGCGCACGGTCATCGGCACGATGAACAATTGCGCCGGCGGTGTGACGCCCTGGGGCACGGTGCTGATCGCCGAGGAGAACTTTCACTATTACTTCGCCGGCGACCCGGCCCAGAGCGCCAACTATGCGCGGGAAAAAGCCGGCTACCGGCGGTACGGCATTCGCGGGCGCGCTTATTATGGCTGGCACAAATTCGAGAGGCGCTTCAACGTCGAGGCCGAGCCCAACGAGGCCAACCGCTTCGGCTGGATGGTCGAGTTCGATCCCTACGATCCAGCCTCCACGCCGGTAAAGCGCACCGCTCTTGGGCGCATGAAGCACGAAGGCGCCGACATGGTGGTCGCGCCCGACGGGCGGCTCGTGGCCTATATGGGCGACGACCAGCTCTTCGAATACATCTACAAATATGTCTCCGCCGGGCGCGTCGCGGGCAAGGACTCGGCAGCGAATGCCCGGCTGCTCGACGAGGGCACGCTCTATGCAGCGCGCTTCGAGGCCGACGGCACGCTCGAATGGCGCCCGCTCGTCTTCGGTCAGGGCCCGCTGACGCCGGCGAACGGCTTCCGCTCGCAGGCCGATGTGCTGATCGAAACGCGCCGCGCCGCCGACCTCATGGGCGCCACGCCCATGGACCGGCCCGAAGAGGTCGAGGTCAATCGAGCGACCGGCCGCGTCTATGCCGCGCTCACCAAGAACAGCCGGCGCGGAAAGCGCAAGCCCGTCGATGCGGCGAACCCGCGGGCGCGCAACCGGCACGGCCATATCATCGAGATCATCCCGCCGGGCGCGAGCGCCACGGCATTAAGTTCGGGCGCGGCGGCGGCCGACCACACCGCCACGACGGCGCGCTGGGAGATCTTCCTGCTGGCCGGCGATCCGCGCGACCCGGATACCGGCGCGAAATATCATTCCGGCGTGAGCCGCGAGGGCTGGTTCGCCAATCCCGACAATTTCGGCTTCGATGCGAAGGGCCGCATGTGGATCGGCAGCGACCAGGGCCCCGACCAGCCGCGCAACAAGATCGCCGACGGCGTTTATGCGACCGACACCGCCGGGCCCGGCCGCGCGCTGACCAGGTGCTTCTTCACCGCCCCTGTGGGCGCCGAGCTCTGCAGCCCCACCTTCACCCCCGATAACCGCACGCTGTTCGTCTCGGTGCAGCACCCGGCCGAGGGCAGCGGGTTCGATGCGCCGCTGACGCGCTGGCCCGATTTCAAGGACGGTGCACCGCCCCGCCCCGCCGTGGTGGCGATCACCAAGAAGGATGGCGGGGTGATCGGGGGCTGACGATGTCGTTCGCGCATTGCATCCATCCTTCGAGATGGGCCTTCGGCCCTCCTCAGGATGAAGGTCGGAGGATTTACGGTATTAACGGAGCTTCATGGTGAGGAGCGCCGCGTAAGCGGCGCGTCTCGAACCACTCGAGAGCAGTGTACTGCATCCATCCTTCGAGGCTCGCCTCCAAAGGGTCAAGCACCTCAGGATGAGCATCTAGTGCCGGCAGCACGACGCGGAGGCTCATCCTGAGGTGCAAGCGCGAGCGAGCCTCGAAGGATGGATGACGCACACCACCGTCCAATCCCGAAAACCATTTGCACCGGCAGGGTTTGTGCGCGATGGAATGCGCCGTCCCCAAAGAACAACAAACGGGCGGAGACGGCGGATGGCGCAGTTGAAGGCGCGGCCCTGGGTGCCGAAGACCAGCG
>Ga0224512_10001155_pt1 | contig 26292 bp, 31 predicted proteins | sample SF_May12_sed_USG_4_FD_169103 | JGI IMG/M metagenome (GOLD analysis project Ga0224512, IMG submission 169103) | Sediment microbial communities from San Francisco Bay, California, United States - SF_May12_sed_USGS_13 | ecosystem: Environmental > Aquatic > Marine > Sediment | place: USA... | reverse complement strand
TCATAGTCATCTACCATGGCAACAATTTTCTCAAGCAATAGTATAGTATCTTTTCTGAAATTTTTTGCTCCAGTGTAAGATATCTTTGTCATAACATGAAAGTTATTCAAACTGGAATTAAAGAGATACTATTGATTCAGATGAAAACGTGATTATTTTGACTGTTTTGATGTTTCGGACATTTAGATGGCGGTTATATTTTTACATTAGACTGGTTCAAATTTGATTGGAAGTACAACGTGCAGGGGGATATAGTTATGAAGTAAAATAAAAGACCCACGTGGAAGAAGAATTTTGAAAAAATGAATTATAAACTAATTTTTAATGTAATAACTAGGCCTAATTCCTGTTTTGAAGAAATTGCTCAGGATTTTTCTCCACATTATAGACAGGCACTTGCAATATTTGCAATTGCAGGACTTGTAGTAATATTTCCTAACTTGGTAGAAATGAATCAATGGGGAGGCCCTTCTGAACAAGATCTGTTGTTAATGAAATCCGTGTCACTTGTGATGCGAATAGTAATTTCCATAATTCAAAATTTTGTTCTAATTTATGCTATTTACTGGGTAGGGCAAAAACTTGGCGGAAATGCAAGCTATGGCAAAGCAGTGACCATACTATCATTTTGCCTGATTCCATCAATCATAAGTGCAATAGGATTGGGAGTAGCAACATCATTTACGACAAATTACTTGTACATGGAAGATGCAGGCAATTCACTTGACTTTGACCAAGACTTATCTCAAAGTTATGTTGTGGATTTTTTCTCATCTTCCATAATGTCTTATGCTTTTGCAGTATTTTTTGGAGGATGGACGTTGTTGTTACTTGTAAAGGCAACAAGAATACTAAATGGATTTAGTCTCAAAAATACAATTATTACAATTGTAGCTGCAATTTGCATTTTATTTTTTATTCACATTGTATTTGGTGCTGCAATGGGAGTTTTAGGAGCATTGTCTAGATTCTTTTAGAGACATAAGAGAATCTTTTATGACTGTCTTCATTTTCTCTTCTCAATCAACTCCAAAAATTCGTCAGGAAGACTGCCAAATTTCTTGTTGTATTCTGCAACATCCTCCTGCATCTTTTCATAGTCTAAATTTTCTGATTCATAATACCGTATAATGTCATTTAGCAATCCCAACCTTTCAAAATCTGAAAAGAAATTCTGTGATGGAACACCCTCTGAATCTATCGGGACTTTTCCCTGAGCAAGTCTGTGCAGTTCTTCTGAAATTTTGGCTTGATAGTCGAGAAGATCTTGATGCCATGGCTCAAACTCGATATTGCAAAATTCATTGTTCTCAAGACTGGAGATTATCTCTGACTTTATTCTCGTGGCGATGTGCTCCTCACTTCTGGTGTCCTTACAGAGTAGAAAGTATGGCCATTTCATCTCATCAGTGCATGAATCCAGATGAAAATATGTTCTTGCGGTAAATGATTCATCATCCGATGTTGCAATGAGATCATAGTGGACCAATCCCTCACCGTATCTTTCATCAGAAATGTCTATCATCAATCGATGTTGAGAATACTTTTCGACAAACATTTGAAACATCTCGGACTGTTGAATTATTTGTAGATGTACGGGAATTTTTTCCGAAATGCTGCATACTGGTTTTTCAAATTCTGGATTAAACATCGTTACCTCTGATGATTCCTTGAATGGATAGTTCCAACCTTCAGCAACATATGCTTTAGAAATATCTACCCCAAGGATTTTTGATGCAATCTCTTTTTGTTTTTCTTTCATCAGGTTCAGTTGTATTTCAGATTTTTCCTGATTGTTATTCTTTTGATGAATGATTGACTCTTCATTTATTTCAGCTAGAATGGATGCAAAATTGTCTAGTTCATTTCTGTCTAAACCAGACTTTACAATTACAGAACCTGAAATGGATGGCGAGTCTGCTGAAAAATACTTGTACACTCCAGTATGGTTAAACGTAATCGATTGTTTGTCCCCTTGATTCAGTGGACCGATTGCCCATTTTTTAAAATTGATAAAGTGTTGCTGGCCGTCTGTATTAATCCATGTAACTGTGCTGTTTTCTCCCAGTACAACGGTTATCTCTTTTGGAAAGACAGAATTTTTATTTTCAGGATCAGTTGCACCTAGATTGATAAACACTGTTGGGGAATCAACAGCATAATCCATACGAATTATAGTGCATTTTAAAAATCCTGTAACCTTTCCACCATCATAGACGCATTCCTTCTGATGATTTGCCTCAATTATTGGAACAACAAATGCAGTCAGTGCAACTAGGATTATGATTCCAAAAATGACACCTATAATGATTAGAAAACTAGTTTTCATTTTTTCATCACGGTAAAAAGCCACCAACGTCATCATAATTCCTTTCTTTATTACAAAATGAGCATCGCTCTTCACCCTTTTCATTTTTCTGATAGTCGTGAAACAATCGGTATTTGCATAATGTGCGAAAAAATTCTCCAATCATTTTTTCTCCTAATTGCAAAGATTCTTACAAGATTCCAACGTATCGTATGGAACTACTCCGCCACATCCTCCCCAGGTAAATGATCTACATGAATTAGTTTCCCAATCAAAATAGTATTTCTCAATTGCTGCCTTGCAAAGACCTGTTTCTGGCTTGAGATAGCAATGTCTAGAACTTTCACCACTGATGTTTGCGTCATCTGTCCATCCGCGTTCAAAGAGTTTTGCCTTAGTTTCGGGATGAACGCATGCAGGAGAAGAGTCACTGGATTTTATTACAAGTTCTAGTCCTTGCTTGCACAATATGTCATAATAATTAATTCCAAACTTTAGTTGTTTTGATGGGGCTGATGAGATCTTTTCACATTTGTCTGCTAATTTTGTATTCTGTTCAGGCCAATAACTAATAACAAATTCAATTTTTTCCGGTGTTTGCGTCTCAAGTGTTACATGATAAAAACAATCATCTACTTGTTTGTCTACAATACTTTCTTCGCCATTTCTGAGTACAAATAATTCCTCACCGTGTTTGTGTAGTTTTGGTACCTTTGCATCCAAAGTCGCATTATTTTCAGTTTCAAATATCACTGATGAGGATTCTGAATTAAAAAAAGACGAGATAATGTTCTGACCTGTATAGTATGTTATTTTTATGCCATCATCTACGAGCATGAGAATCTGCTCTTCTGCAAGAGATTCAGTTGTTGAGTAGTCTTGATCATCCCCAATTTCAAGCGTTAAAAAGTCAGACCACGAACTTTTGTATGGAATATCCCCCATTCCCTTTGCATCATAACTAACACTGAGGAATATCTTTTGATGGGGAATATCTTTGTCAATTGTGATTATAACTGGAATTCTACCCGGTACTGATGGATATAATTCGGATGTCACAGTTTCAATTTGTACAAATGGGATGGCTGATTCTGGATTAATGTCAATTATTGGAGTAAGATCGTACAAAACATACGGTTTCCCCACATAATGTAATTTTATCTCAAACTCATTTGGCACATCTGAAATTATAATTTCAGGCACTCTTTCAAATGAAGCCTTGCCGTCAAAAGTTTCTACAGCATATACGGGTAACATGATAAGACTAACTGAGAAAAGCATTCCGATTATTATCAAAAGAATGGTTTTCATTTTCAACTGCCGAATTTTATTCCGCATTTCGGACACACGGTGTATTTGTTTGGAAAGTTTAGGCTGCAATTATAGCAAAACTTGTCATTTCTTGGTGCTTTTTTGCGTTCTGCCAGATAGTATCGTAATAAGATAGCCCCGATAGTCGTTATGGCTCCAATGATTGCGTATAAGATGACCATGCAGATTACCATCTAAATTGGGATTCATAAAGTGTTCTAAGAATTGATTTGCTATGGAATTTTTCTTGCTATTGTAATTTCTTTTGTATCTTTTTCAAAAGGTATCTCAAACAGGGATAGCGTACGTTGTACATGCTCTATTTTTTTACCGTCTGCATACACATCATAACCTTGTTCTGCCTCGATATTACTTGGATAAAACAGCCAAAAATATGCAATTAATTCTATTGTGCCATTTCCTGTCTGCTCTAGGTTAACTGTGAGGGTTCGTGAATTTTCAATAAAAGAAATTCTCTGGACTGTTCCATTAGTAATCATGTACTGTCCGGAAAAAATCTCCCCAGTTTCAAAAACTATCAAATAATCTATATTTGGACTGTCATGATTTGCAAACTCTTCGGGATCATGCGGTATTGTATTGTTATAATTGTAAACTCCAGATAGTGGGATGCAGTTGTTATTTATAAACTCCCACTCCATTGGCGGTGAAATGGAATAACAATCTTCAACCCTGTCTGGAATCTTACACTCACCGTCCACTAGAAGGTGATGAGGACCCCACGCACTGCATGGACCGCAAGCGTCAACACAGATTATTCCATTGCCTTCGTTGGCAGCAAGCTGGATCACAACGCTTGGAAAATATATGATGCTGGCAGGATTAAGAACATCTTCAGGTCCGAGAGCGGATGAGATTATTGGCACATATGAAACAAACAGCACGCAAAGAGCGATTAAAAATATTTTGTATCTGATTTTCATTTTTCTTCGGTCAATTTTTAATATTTTAATTTAATTCTCTCATAAAATTTGTAAGCTATGATTACTCCCGGTATTACTAAAATGACAATCCAGATAGTTTCCACAGTTCTCCAATCGAAGTGAACTTGTCTTTCCATTCCATCGGCTGTTCCACTCCATTCACCGATGCCATTTCCAGTGTCCCACATGTGAAGGGTGTTTGATGCCAGAATTATCATCACAGATAATACAAGATAAGATACTGTGACAGTGGCAATGGCAATGGTGATTATCAGGGATTTTTTGTCCCTGTTGGTGATGTGTTTGTGGAACATAAATGCCACAAATCCTGCAACCAATCCGACAATTACTGCAGCCATTGGCCCTAACACATCATTAAATGGAATAATTAAAACAGATCCTGAAATTACACTCAAAGGAATTCCTTCTACTTTGATTCTCTTTGATGCCCATGCAAACAAAAACCACGACATCATAGAAAAAACAATAGAGATTAGCCAAACAGTACTGCCACCAACTGAAAAATTATCTACCATAACTTGATTTCCAATATGATGTTGCAGTAGTGGGATTAGTGGAAATAGGACTAAACCCACTGCAACAATTATCAAAAGTTTACTTTTCATTTTATTTCTCCAAACAAAACTCATTTTTTAAATAATCAGTCACTTTATCATCCAAAATATTTAATGTGTAACTAGAAGGTGCATCAATCTCACAACCTGCACTGACTTTCACACCTTGATGTAAAACACTTTTTTTGACTGACAAGTGGACAATATTCTTGCCAACATCTGCGTCATAACTGATTATTTTCCATCCCAAGAAATCTGCTGAATGGTTTGTAGTAAAATTTGGGTATCTTTCCATAAAAAATTTCACCTCGGATATTTTTCCAAAATCTTCTTCAAATGTTTCATCAGAAGTAGATGACATGATAAAACCTGAATATGCATTGGTTGCAATCATCAATGGTACAGCCACAAAAATCATTATCCCTGGAATCGCAACTGCAATTACTGTAACGATAATAATTATTTTGTATCTAGTTTTCATTTTCCCTCACATCATAACTCAAAGTATTGTTTTTAATGACGAAAACAAATGATTTTTCTATTTTTGTGTCTGCATCCCAATTTGTCACTGCCACCATTTTAGATCCATCATCCAAAACATTTGCAAAATAATTCTGAGGACATTCGCCGCCAGTAATGGAGCAAATTTCTTGCGCCATGTTTCCTGTTACCCTGGATTCGTCTGCAAACGACTCATCATGTGCAAAATATCTGTCCTCGTTATCATTGTTCAAGATTATTTCCTCAAACTGCTCATCAGTGAGAAAATATTCGGCAATATGGCCTTGTGATGGGCCCAAAACAAAGAAGATGGTTGCCAATGTAACGGTAACTCCAATTATCATCAAATGTTTGGTCTTCATTTCCTATCTCAAAGATCTCCAAAATCATGTTTCAAGCTGTACTGGATGAGTTCAGGATACTTGCATGTGAATCTCTCCTCTGGCACTATCACCGTATGCCATGTCACAAAATAATCCAATCCTTCGATGGTTGTAACTCCCAGATATTGTACCAGAGTTGCACCTGTTCCCTCATAGTTGCCACAATGCGTGATGAATGTGTCATATTTTTCTACAACTGTAGTAAATTCAAAATTGTCAGTGATTTCATAGTCTGTCCTGTCCTTGTTTCCAATACGATAACTCTTGTCTGCAAATGTCATGAGTGCGGTATTCTCATCAACCAGGACGATGTTTTTTATTGTAAAAATGCCTCCTTCCAGACCCACACGGTCAAAATGAATTTCTCCATTTATGTCATTGTTGCCGATGATAAAAGAATACAGATGATCTTTTTCCTGCTCATCAAATATCCTAGGTTTTTTGTAGCAGTATTGATTCATCGATGGTGTGGTATGGCATGTAGAGTCTTTTTCATCACGTATCTCTTGGAATTGATTTGAGATTGTGGAAAAATTTGGAATTATTTCTGCTTTGTTCAAAGGTACGGATAGGTGTAAAAGTCACTAATTGCAGAATAATTCAGTGAAACCAGCAATAAGGGAACAAGAATTGCACTGATTACAAATAGCGTATTTGCAGAATTCATTTTCTTTTTCTCCAAACAACAAAACTTGGAATTGTTATTGCAATTAATACTGGAACAATCATACTTACAAGGCCAAATTGAGTAAAAAAGTTGTAATCTTCCCTGTAATGCTGAATCTGACCGTTTTCATCTTCATGTGAGTACTCATTAAATCCAGAAATTTGTTTCGTACTGCAAATATCTGCCTGCAAATATCTAGATTCACTTGGCCACAGAAAGATTTGATATGTTTCTCCAATGTTATAATTTACATTACAAGTGCTGAAAGTGGATTGCTGGAGGATGTATTCTCCCAAGTAGAGACCTTTTTGGGTCAAATTGATGTCAAAATAGACTTTTTGATTATTTCCATTCTCATCTATTTTGGTAACATTGGCCTGGAATGCTCCTGCGGATCCAATCCACGTTAAGAGAAAGTCAGGATTTCCACCACAGGAGCAGGCATGCGCATTCTGAGAAAAAGATGAAAGCAGAAGCAAGAAACTAACAAGTGCAAACATTGTTAGTCTACTTTTCATTTTCTATCAAAACTCCGACATCTCCTTTAAGAATTAAATTTTTTACAATCACATACCTTACAGTCAGTTCGAATGGTTTCAGTAAATGTTGGTGCATGGGGCAAAAGAATCCCCAAATCACTAAGTTTCGGAATGGGAGTGATTGATTTTTGCACCTTGTGATCACTTTCAAAATGATCACATTTGCATTTCTTGCCAAAAGTTTTCATTTCCTTTTTCTCCAAAACAAAAGGAGTCCAACTGTTAATCCGGATCCTGCCAAAATCCCTGCAATTGTTACCAGCATATTGAATTGAGGATCAATTCCAAATCCTCCTGTGGGGATTTTTTTCAAAGCCAACTGATATCGTTCATCATCAACGTAAGGATCATGAATGGTAGAACTTTCATTTATCATAAATTCCTCAAATTCAGCATAATGTTTGCCTATGTTCGGGGCCCTTCCGGAAAAAAAGTAATAATCATAGACATTGCTGTTCTCATCTGATTCATTAATCCAGTTTTGCAGATTGCCGTCCTTGACTGCCTGCTCTAGTTCCGAACGTTTTTCGTCCATGACGACGGTTCCTTTATGCTGATAATATTCTGCCCATCTGTTTACATCAGTTTGAACATATCTTCCATTAATTACCTCATCAAGGCATGGTACGTCATACCAATCCTCATTTACAAGACACATTCCAAATCCCTCTGAGATCACAAATGGAGATACAACCAGTACAGTAATTATCAAAAGCCTAGTCTTCATTTTTTGCCTCGGTAATCAAACAAGTATCAGTATCTATGTGATGCGTCTTATTTTGCCATAGGACAAAATCATCATCTAGAAATTCGCTGTTCCCAATCCAGCATTTCTTCAAAGCGTTCTTGAGACCTGTATCGTGCTCATATTTTTCAATGGTCATAAACTTACAGAGATTATTGTCAATGTAATGCGTAGAGTTTTCCCAATCAATTAACGTTTGAGTGCAGAGCATGGTTGTTTCGGGATTGTCTTTTACTCTTTCTTGACAGGCGCAACTAGCAAATATTCCTTTAAGCTGGTCGGGAGTATTCTGAATCTTGTAAATATCCATTTTTGAATGGATGGCTATAGGCAATATCCCATCATCAAATACATAAAAAAATTGGGTACTCAATACAAGAACAAATATTGTAAAAAATACACAAACAGAAATTATTAGAAATTTGTATCTAGTCTTCATTTTCAATTCCACTTTTCTATAATTATGGAAACATCAAACGGAATCAGTTGCTGTGCTCTTTGCGTATAGTATTCCTCTGCATCAGGAATTGCATCGTAAATTGCCCTGTTAAACCCAATCATAATTCCCTCCTCGTTGGCCCATATCTCACTCCAAGGTATCTCGGAATTTTGCAATATTACAGCGCCAATTTCATGCTTGTTTTCAACAGATAGATCATCGATATCGTTTGGGATGATGAAGATTGCGCCGCCACCCATATGATCAGATGCCATGCTTCCAGGAGCAGGCAATGTTCTTGAATGCCACTCATATGTTCCGGGAGAATCAAAGGTCATGGTCGCATCTGATTGTGGCAAAACTGTGGGGCCGTACCAATTTGGATTTTGCCAGTCCCCATCGCCTTGAATTCTAATGGGTACCGAATTTTTATTTTGAAACTTGACTTCAATTCCCTCATTTCCTTGAACCAGCAAATTGCGTGGAGATGCTCTTGGTTGGTTGTCTTTTCCATCCCTGATGATAATCGTATTGTTTTTACTAAGAGACGATTCAAACGGTAGTTCCATACCGGTATCAAAGAACTCCACTTTGGAAATGCCTACGGGGTAATCTGCTTGAGCCCTCATCGTCATTCCAGACAGTCGATAGGTGTCACCATCCGTGCTATTCACATATGCCTCAAATGACACGTGCGGAGGCAGTGAAGTCAGAACCATCCCGGAATACACGTTAAAATCTAAATTCGTAACTTCGATGTTTTGATTGTTCAGTTCGAGTATCATCGCATTTTTTACAACAAGGGCGCCTAATTTGGTAAAGAACTCGTCCTTGCCTTCCCGTTCATAATAGTCCATCAGGCTTTCGTTACTTTCATTTTGCCATTGCTTTACATTTTTACCAAGATATGTTTCAGATATCACTTGTTCAGAGTTTTGATAGTTGAAACGCCCCGAAGTATTCTTGTTTGCAAATTGATCACCGGGAATCAGCAAGACAGATGATGAGATGATCACAATCACGATAATTCCAATCATTATCAAAAACATGGTCTTCATTTTCTTCTCCTGTAAATGACTAATCCAAAAGTAACTCCTCCAAATATTGCCAGAGACATAATCACATACAAAATTACTTGTGATTCTGAACCATCTGCAGGATTGATGAGTCCTATTGTTTTACTCTTGCACAGATCAGGCAAAATCCTAGTCGCGTTGTCTGCACTGCATATTGTCTCCAGACTGTTCCTATGCACATCCAGTTCATCAATTGTTTTGTCAACTAACTGCTGGTCATATACAAAAAAACAGTTCTTAAAGTGGGGGCTATTCAGTATGCTGATTATGGCCTTGTGTTTCTGACTTTCAATTACTACAAGTCCTGTTTGCGGATTTGTTGACAGTGTTGCATCAGTGGTGATAGTGTAATCTGAGCTGGCATCCCTTAGCTTGTTAAAGACATATACATTTTCTGCAAACAATCTTTCTGCATTTTTCAAGTCTGCCTCAAAGTCACATGAATAACCGTGTTCTGCTTTTTCATTGAGGAGATTGTTTAGAAAATCATTTCCTCGATTAATCTGGCTGTAAAGGTTCATCTTGGATTCCAGTTGCATCATCTCAAAGATTGAGACCAGATCATAAAGACGAAACACATTGCTACCGGTTGCCTTGCCTTCCACATACTCATCCAGAAACTTTACGATCTCTTTTGCTGCGATATAGTCGCTGACACACAGGTCCCTGTAATGGTGATCTTCTTGCTTGTCTGCAAACAATACGTATTCCTCGCCTTCACGGTAATAGTCATCCCATGACAAGTCAGCCTTTACTGTAAATTTGTCCTGGTATTCCCCCTTGTAGACACTGATTGTCTCAAAGACCAATGTGGTTGTCTTTGTGACCAATGGAGGGATGTTTTTTTCAACTAGTTTTCCATGCAATAGCAAATCATGCCGATTGTATGCCTCTTCAAAGGACGGAATTCCGCAAGACAGGGCAGAGGCTTGGTCTGGTGCAACCAAGATAATACTGGCAATTATGATAAAAACCACCAAGCGCTTCATTTGATTGATTTCCTTGGATCTGTTCATAAGTTCTTCTGATGTTTCATAAGAAAAGAAATAGATGGTTGTGAGGTTACTACGGTCGGGAAGAAACCTCCAACCTATCTATTATGATGTGGTTTTGCAAGTTTTGCATAAAAGCAACGCGTAGAAATTATTCATAAGTTACGTCGTAAGTGTTTGTATTGATCTCTCTTCTTTTTACATCTCTTCTTTTTTCCAATTGTTTTATCAACCAGTACAACGTGCATGGGGGTATAGTTATGGTGTGTAATTTCGCACCAACGTGGAAACTGGTTTAGTCAGTTTGAATCAAAAAGAATAGAATGTAGAGATTGATTGTAATTTTATGGAATTAACAATTCATGATTTGTTTTTTCAAGAATTTAGCAGAGTGTTGCAGCAGATCGTATTCTGATTTTTCGAGTTCAATCTCCTGAATCGTTGTTTCATTTTTTTTAATAATCAATGGCACTCCAAGACAAACATTTGATATCCCATATTCTCCTTCAAGTAAAACCGAAGCTGGCGTAGATAGTTCATTTCCGTTCAAAACCGCATCAATCACATCAATTGCAATCTTTGATATTCCAAATACTGAGGATACATCTTTCATAGCAACAATTTTTGTCCAATACTGTTTCAGGTCATTTGTTATCCTTTCTTTCTGGATAGAATCTAATGATTCTGAAATTAACTTTTCTCCATATTTTGCCCTAGAAAGTATAGGAACCATTGTATCTCCATGCTCTCCTAAAACCAGAGAATCGTGAATGTTTGATTGTTTGGTATCCAGTTCTTTTGCAAGAAGATAGCGTAGTCTGCTAGAATCAAGGCTTGATCCCAACCCCATTACATTTTCTTTTGATAATTCTGACTCTTTTTGTACAAAATACGTTATGATATCAACTGGATTTGTTATGACCAGAATTTTTGCATCTTGCGCATATTTTTGAATGTTTTTTGCAAAATCTCTTGATATTTGCAGGTTGCCTTTTAGAAGATCCATTCTGTTTGTTTTGAGCTTACCGGTACTTGCTGCAATTACAACAACCTTGGAATCCTTAATTTTAGAAATATCATCAGTTCCAACTACAGACAATTGGGAATCTTCAGGAATTGCATTTGATATGTCTAATTCCTCACCCACTGCTTTGTTTTTGTGATCATTGATTAGAGTTACATTATCAATATTATGAGATGCAGCAAGAAAACCAATTGTCGAACCTACTTTACCGCTTCCTATTATTGAAATTAATTTGACTCACCTTTTCTCCATTCTGAAATCTATAATACAGATAAGATGTCGGTATTATTCTACCGTTAATTTAGTTTTGTTCTTTGATTGATTTTCATACTCGTGTGGAAATTAAAATTCGAGATAAAAATTATCCAATCTTCTTGGTACAATTAGGATAATAGTTGTTCAAACCTGAAAATGTTTGAGTTTTTATATTTTACAACACTGATTTTAGCCAGTGTCCAGACATTCTGACAAACCTCAGGACAATGCGATAAAGAAATTTATTCAAAATATTCCAAAGGCAGAACTACATTTGCATATTGAAGGCACTCTAGAGCCTGAAATGTTATTCAAAATTGCAAAGAGAAACAACATAAAACTCAAAGAAAAGTCGGTCAAGGAATTAAAGTCATTATACAAATTTGATAATTTACAGGATTTTTTGGACATCTATAATGTCAGATCCAAAGTCTTGATCAAAAAAAGGGATTTTTATGACTTGACCATGGCGTATCTAAGAAAAGCCCATCAGCAAAATGTGTTGCATGCAGAAATGTTCTTTGATCCTCAGACCCACGTAAATAGGGGAATCAAGTATACTACGGTTCTAAACGGAATATCCGATGCGATGAGGGATGCTGAAAAAAAGTGGGGAATCTCATCAAAACTGATAATGTGCTTTCTGAGGGATTTGAGTGCAAATTCGGCCATGAGTATTTTGAAAGAGGCATTAAAGCACAAGAAAATTGTTGCAGTAGGACTGGACTCTGCAGAGATAGGATACAGTCCGTCAAAATTCAAGAAGGTTTTTGATTATGCAAAAAAAGTGGATTGTTGACTGTGGCCCATGCAGGTGAGGAGGGTAGTGCAGAAGATGTTCGTAAATATCTCAAATTACTCAAAATTTCTAGAATCGACCACGGAAATTGTATCTTGGATGATGAAAAATTAGTCAAAGAGTTGGCAGAGAGAAAAATCACTCTGACATCCTGCCCGCTATCAAACTATAATCTAAAGGTAGTAAAAAAATGGAGAAAAATCCAGTAAAGCGGATGTTAAGAAAGGGCCTAAAAGTGACTGTAAACTCAGATGATCCTGCATACTTTGGAGGTTACATCAATGAGAATTACTATAGCGTGTATGATGCGTTGAATCTCACAAAAAAAGACATCTACACGTTGGCAAAAAATTCCTTTGAAGGGTCTTTTCTGAATGATTCAAAAAAGCAGATGATGCTTGAAAAACTAGACAGATACGCAGAGAAGAATGAATAATGTTTTTGATTTATCAATAATTCTGTTATATTTTTGTACTCATGTGGAAGTAATTTTAGAAAAGCAATATTGGAAATAGTAATTAATTCAGGACAGACATCGAAAGCATGCCTGCAAAAGGAAAAGTTAGCATTGGATGACAGGTTGTTTTTGCAATAATATCTCCTGTTAATTTGTGGGCATTTTATAGAATCAAGAAACTCAGATTGTATGCATTGTATGTAATGGTTCCATCAGTTATTGTTAGTTCTATTGTTGTTGCAGGAGTGTTTTATGAAATGAATAATCCTGAGAAAGGTTTTGATGATGACGGAAATATGTATCCAGAACCAACACTTCCTCCACACATGACCCCAATAGAATCACAAGTTGGGAAATACAACACCGGAACATACATGATTCTTAACATAATTGTATCAATTGGTTTAACGATACTTTCAGTTTATTTGGTTGTAAAATGGTCAAGAAAATGGAATGAACAGTTCATATGATAGATTACACAAATAGTCAATCAGATTCACGTGGAATTTAAAAATCATGATGCTGTGTATCTATTCAAGCAATAATCCCACAGACCTTTGAGATATTCAACATTGCTTTCCTCAGAGGATTCGATTTTTTTATGCGAGTTAATCATCTCATGACAAGCATCTTTGTTATTAGATTTTTGTGCAACCGCAAATAGGCAGTCAATGTCTGAGTAAATTGAGTGACATATGGTGACATCATCTAGTTGTATTGCTCTTGTGGATGCACCATCGATTTGAAATTTAGAAATTTCAGCATCAACTCTATTCATACAGGACATTTTTGATGTTGCAGAATAATTGCTGCAAAAAGACTCCAATTGTTTGATGGATTCTATTTGTTCTTCAGTAAGAAAATCAAATCTTGAAGGATCGTTATTTTGTAGAAGTAAAACAGATGCAGACCACGTAATCGCAACAATCATGATCACAGTTATAATATCTCCGAAGATTTTATGATCTAAATTCAAGTGACAATATTAGTGAAATCTTCAATATAACACAATTTGTATCCTTTCAGTAAATGTTACAAAAATGTACTGTGCGGCATGTACGCATGATTAAAATCGGCTGAGGGATTTGGTTCAATTTTTCGTTTAGGCGGATGGGCTTTTTTCACGTGCCTTTCAAGTCGAATGTTCTCAGAGAAGGTCATACTGCAATTGGGACATGGAATCTCTTTTGTCATACTAATCATTGTAATGTACAATAATCAAGTATAAAAAAAGACCAACGTGGAATACGCATTACGCAAAAAAGTTTTTCAGAAAATCAAAATTTGTAGAATTATTCTTATTGTCATAAAATGTTTCCAGAGTATTGGTTAAACACATCATGGTTCCATACAGACCATCAGAAGTATTTTTCAGGGCATTCAAAAATGCACTAAACATTGCAAAGCAAAACAATTCCAAGATAACACTTGTAAAAGTTATCAGTTATCCTGCAGGTTTGGGACTTGATGTGATGACATCAGTAGATGTGGTTTCACGGGAATATGACATGTATAAGTTTGATAAGATGTTGGTTGATCTGCAAAAAGAAGCCATGATTGCAGAGATAAAACTAGAGGTTCATGTTATGGATTTGCGTTTGTCCCCTGCCAAGGCATTTGTGGAGTTTGTATCACAAAACAATGTCGATTTGATGGTAATAGGGAGCATCAGTGATAAGAACTGGACTAAACACTTTACGTCAGATATATCTCAAGAGATAATGGACTTGAATCCTCCATGCAATGTAATTTTAGTTGAATAGTTTTTCAGATTTTTGTCATACTAGAATGTTCTCCTTTTGACTTATGTAGTATTTTAGAAAAATGTGGTTCTATTTTTGAATAGGAAATATCCAATTATTGCAGCAGCTACTGTCATTGCTATTGGCAAGCCGTAAGATATTACAAATGGAACATCGCCAGTAGTTGTGATAGCAAATCCTTGTGGAGGCAGAGGTGTGACTCCTAAAATCTCTACACCGTTCAGAGTATCAAGTGCTGCAAACCCTACAACACGTATACTTGCAGAATCTACAGGTCGCATAATTCCAAAAACATAATCACTATCGGCCGTAAAGGTTTCAGTGACGGTATTTTTTTCAGGATAGGTTTCCGTCAATATGTTGGCAACAGAATATTCCGACATTGTATCTTCTGATATTTCACCACCAAGACCCATAGGGCCATACGAGAAATGCCACTTGGAAAGTGGGGAATGCATAATGTTTTCAGCATCAAGGAGATTTTCGGACAACAAATCAATTATTTTTTGGTGTGATTCCATCAAGGAATAGATTTCCGGCTCTTTTTCGATGATTGCAGAAAGTGGCGAATTTATGTCATATTCCCCAATCAGAACAGGATCAACTACACTTAATCCTCTCCAATTCACATCGACAAGCATAGAACCTGACGAATCATCAGAATCAAGAACATAATTAGACAATGTACCGGTAAGTGTAATGATATAATTAATTGACGTGTAGTTATTTTTGCCCTGAAGGGTTGCCTGATACTCTACAGACAAGTCAGATATTTTGGCACTTGAACCATCTTCTGAAATTTTTTGGTTCAGTTTTGTGGCAAGAGCAACACTATCAGAGTCATTTACATCTGCTGTTTTACTAATTGCCCAATTTCTGTCCTTTAGTACGTCTTTGATTTTATTTTCTTCCCCATGTTCAATTGATACAGTTGCATAGTATTTTGCTGTGAATTGGGATTCAGGGTTTTGCGGATTTATTACAGCATTGATTTGAGTTGCATTTGCATGAGATAGCGCGAAAAAAGGAACCATCATCAAAACAAGAAAAATCATAAAAAATTTCATGATTTATTTTTATCAATTAAGAAGTTCATAAGTACTTCTCCCCATTGACCTTGAAAGATGGTACAACTTGTACTGTATACTTGCAAAACAGACTATCACGATCAGGAGATTTTTTGACAGTTTCGGAAAAACCGCCGAATTGATACCGAAAAGATGTAAGTTATCTTTATTTTTACATGATATACTATTACAAAGGAATCTTGATTTCCCAAGGTCCGGAACATATCATTGAGGGCGGGAACTTTTCAATTTCAGAATATCTTGGCCTTCTATTTACCCGATTTTGCGCGGATGAACCTTTGCGCATGTCTCTTGTATGCCTCATCTGTGGGTTCTCCATACTTCCCTGCCACCTGATTTCCTGCACTGCAAACATCAATTCCTTTGCATCTGCATTTATTGGCGGAATGAGCACGTCCCATTTGCAGTCAAATCCGTCAGGGCCACTTGACCCGCCGCCGCCATTGACTGTGATGCTGTAGATGTTTCCAAGATCATCACGTACCCTGACATCCGGAGTGACATGCGAGTGCATGAATTGCATGTGGTCACCGTACCTCCCCCTTATGTATAGATAGCATCGGAGTCCTTCCTCATAGATTTCAAGAGAGGGTACTGTAAGTGTGAATGTGTCAGTCTTTATCTGCCGTGAAATGGGAATTACTTTTGTTAAATTGTTCAGACTATCACTGTTCACATGAATTCCTCTTGGTCTTGGACTGTCTTCTGAAAATTCCAGTATGGTGTCCTTGTCAATCACACAAAACCCTTCAGGCTGCACATCATTTACGATACAACCAAACTTCATCTGATAGTCTTCATCACGAAAGTAAACCCTGTCATCTTTTGACACTACCAGTCCAAACAGCCGGGTCTTGTCAAATCCTGTTCTGTCTGATTTTGGATTTGTCACCTTTACAAGCAATATTTTTTCTGCAACACCTGACTGCACTTTCTCAATTTGTATTGGACCCAATCCTGCCATCCTGTGATGGTTCAGATTCTCCATTGTGATGCCGCCAGGTCTTGCCTGTGGAAGTGTAGGAGTATTTTCAAGGTATGTCATGTCAGGATCACTTGGGATGCTAAAGCCATCCTCCAGTGGGAGACATGTTGCTGCAGTGGTCCTTGCACCTGTCACTTTGACTATCTCTCCAGTCTTGATTCCCAGTCTTTCCATCTGGCTCTTCTCTATCCTGATTGTAGTTGACAAGAGATCATCTGCAGAAGGAGGAAACACCCGAAAGCTTACCTTCATGTATTTTGCTGGATGTGGTGTGTTCATAAATCGTTCTGTCCTTTTACAACTAATGTTGCAAGTCTAATCTCTCAGAAGAATTTATGAATATCACAGTTAAACCATTTTTGTGATTCCTAAGATGAAATTAGCCAGAAATGATGAATTAGAATTAAGAAAAAGAATTTTGAATATGACAACGGCAGAGAGAAAGTAATTAGGAATTAACAAATCTACGTTATGGTACCTCAAGAAAAATCTATCTAAGGGGAAAACTCCAAGAATCTATAAGAAAATTCTCACGAAAATTCAGTAAACTAAAGATAAACAAATTGACTAAATATGTTCTAGATTTTTGATTAACTCAAAAACCAAATTTTCTAATTCAAACCATGTGATAAAATGGATTCTATATAGTAAATTGACTGATCTCAGTCGCAGATTAATGAATGAATTAAACGGAAATCTTGATAAGGATCAGAAGTCAAAATTTGTTGTGAATAAATCTCATTGGATTTTTGAAAATTATATCTCACCTAGAGCTCTTCCTAACGAGCAAATTCTTGGTTGGATTAAATGGGATCCTGATGTTCAGTATGATAAAATTTTAATTAAATATGATCCTGATGTTGTTTTCCACAGAATTCTAAACGTAGATGAATCCGTATTTGATCAAGCAGAAACTCAAGATTATGACGTACGCTTCAAAAATAGTACTGCAGTTATAGAAAAAAATTTGATTCAAATTCCAGGATTTTTGGGGTTTAGAGTTGCTTATAATTTGAAACCTGAAGATGAAAAGGAATTAACATTTTTGATTGAATTTATTAAAAATGAAGAAACTATTGGCTCTGTTGAGCTCACCACAGAATTAATCAGACCAAAACTAATCATCACAGAAAGACCTTCACAAGGTATAGTTGTAAATGAATTAATTCCAAGTTTACCTTCTTTATCATTCACATTAAAAAACATGGGACATGGTGAAGTTGAGAAATTGGGTCCTTTTCTAGATGTAAAATCATGGGAAACAAAAGATATGAAAATAGAAGTTAAGCATACAAAAGAAAGAGACATCAATGAAGATCATGTTTTTGTCATGACCACTATCCGATACATTCCAAAAATTATCATACGAGGTTCTGGCATGGGAATGATCAGTATGGGATTTGAATATTATGATAAGATGAATAACAAATATGAAACAGAACTTGTTAGTGTACCACTAAATATTCCTAAAAAAGAAAATTTAGAGATTCCTGTGTCTTCAACAATATCCAACAAACAAACTCTACTCTTAGAACCCAGATTAATCTAACATCTTGTCAGTAGATTCAGTAACTAGTGGATTAGGATCATCATTTTTACCAATTCTTCAAAAGTTACTGGGTTCTGGTGAACTAGTACACAAGGGAGCTATACTATATCATAAATCTTCGGAAATAGAATATACATATCAAATTTCAATTGGTAACCCACAATCTAGAATAAACGAAATTACAAAAAGATTGAAACAGTACTTGACAAAACCTGTTGAATTTGACGATGTAATTGAAATCTATGGGTTTGGATTACCTCATAATGAAGATCTGAAGAAAATAGGCATAATCAAAGTTGAAGGACAAAAAGCAACTATTGATTTTTCTGCAATTTTTAAAACTATAAAATCAGAGTTGGTTACTATTACAATTCGGAAACCATTCCCAGAAATTCTTCGAAGAAAAATAGTAGAACCTCATATGGTTAAAAGTGCAAAACATAGTGAGACTGATTATACTGAAACAAATTTGGAAATCGCATTAGATTATAGTGATCTGTGGTACAAGCACTTTGATAAATTTACAATTAGGGAAATTGAATTTACGTTTAATCTCAGAGTTGCTTTGGATAGTATAGAACAAACAATTCCTAAGGATTTTTCTCAGAAATTCATTCACGCAGCAAAAATGGCAAAAAGAGGAGACAATAATGCATTACAATTTATCAAGATAGCACAGGACAAATTCATGTTGTTTCAAAATCAAGAAAAAACAAACGAAATGTTCAAAACTATTTCCATAAATCCTGAACAAAATTTTAAAATAACTCATGTCAATCCAGTAATGCAATCATGTGAAATTGGGGGTGCCGGACATCCAATTGTCTTGCCTGGGAGTATGAACATAAGTCTAGAAGGAAGAATTGAAAAACAGGACGTTGCTCTAAGTGGAACTCTCAGGATAGATTTGAAACAATTCAATAGGATATTGAGAAATATTATTGACGAAATAAAAATTGCCACAAAAAAGATTAATTTCTAATATCTTTTTTCCTTAATGAATTTTCCACGTGGGTATGTTCTAAAACACCTTAACTATATCCCCCTTACATATTGTGCTCCCAGTAAAATTTGAACAAGATATGAAAAAGTATACTGTAAACTTTATAGTTGATCATTCATGGATTTACATCTAATCGACCGTAGATTTGACAGCACACAAGGACTAAAACATTATAAAATATGATAACATAATAGAGTTTGAAGCCTTGAAAAACTTGATAAACACAGAGGTTTCGAATACTGGAGAAACCGAGAACCTTCGGGCCCATACCTTTTCAATTAGTTTTAAAATAAGCCAATCCAAAATTCATTGGCCGCAATGAAGAATCAGAGTTATATCTGAATGGTGATTGGAAGGCATTTGTCTGAGCTGCCGATATTCATTTGTTAATTTGTATTTTTACTTTTTCTAAAATATTTCCATCTACTAAATTTTGTTCATACAATACTTCTGTGATCTGTAAAATATTTAGAATTGAATGCATATTGACTCCTAATTCGGATAACGCTTGATCAGCACCCTCCATTCTATTAACGATGACATATGCGTCTTTAATTGAAATATTGACTTCTTTTAATGATTTTATTGCATTCACTATTGAACCTCCTGTAGTTGCAACATCATCAATCATAACTACTTTCATTCCATCAGAAATTTTCCCTTCAACTGATTTTGAAGTACCGTAATCTTTTGGTTTGCTTCTCACATAGATTAGAGGTTTTACAGTTTCGATTGCTAATGCTGATGCAATTACTAATCCTCCCGTTGGGACAGAAACAATTGAATCAAAATTATCTAATCCGATATTCTGAGTAATCTTATTTTGAAGAAATTTTACCATTTTTCTAAATTCATGAGGATAGCTTGGGACTAGTCTTAAATCCACATAGTAAGAACTTTTTTTTCCACTTGCAAGTGTAAATTCTCCAAATTTTATGATGCCTTTTTGATGTAAAAATATTGCAAACTCTTTTACAAATTCCATATCAATGTTGACTACACTGGATTTATTTTGGTTTGTATTATCGATAGATTATGCCTGAAATCTGGTTAAATTATGGCGTCACAGATGTTGTTTTGGATATAAAAGCAGAAAATTTAGAGCAAAAAATTGATTCTGATGGAAGAATTTTGGAGGATTCTGCGATCAATGAAAAACTCAACTCCCTTGATTTATCAAAACCTATAGAACTAATAGTTTTACATAATTCAAAATCTATTCAAAAAATTATTTCTTCTCTGTTTACTTTATGTGAACAAAAATCAAAACCTTTCCCAAAAATTTTTGCTGAGAAAAAAATCTTGAATTTGATCAAAATGGGACTCCCTGAAGGAAGCTCGATTAACGAATTTGATGATGTTGATATTTCCAATTCAAATCTTGTTTTTATGGGTGAAATGGAATTTGATGGATTGTTTGGTTATGAAACAATTTCCACTCGACTTCTCAAAAAATTTGGTTTAGACTCTATGCTTTCAGCATATGCTAAAAGACAAGGAAATTCACCTGTACCTGGACAGCATCCTGAAAGTTTAGTAGAAGCAAAAAAATTCACTGATAATTTTGAAATTCAAGGTATCGAAATTGTTGCAAATTCTAAAGGCATAATTGATTTTTCAATAGGTCATCCATCTGAAACACTTTCTACTACAAAAATTTTGGAATCCAACTCCATCAAAGATGTAGGAGAACATAAGACTGTGATTGTTAGTACCGGTAAAGATGCAAGTAATTTTGATCTGGGAAAATCCCTCTCATCACTTTGGAATTGCTCTAGTGCAATAAAAAAAGACGGTCTTGTAATTTTAGTAGCTGAATGTAAAGGTGGCTTAGGTTCTGATGCAATTCAACAATACATTGAAGATCGATTAACTTTGGAACAACTAAGAAATCCTACAAAATACATTAGTGGAATGGAAGATTTGTTATTTCTTTCAGAGTTACAGAAGAATTTTCAGATTGGTTTAGTCTCAATCTTGCCTGAATTTTATGCCAAAAAACTAAACATGATTTCATTACCTGGAATAAAATATTCTATGGATTATATTCTCAAAACACAAGGAACAAGACAAAAGGTTGTAGTTGTTACAGATGGTGCTAGACTTTTACTAAGGTAAGAGACTTGGTAGGAAATCTGATGGTAATGGCGCACATAAAATTGCTAATCCTATAATCCCGACGTATGCAAGTTTTCTATTTCTTGACAGTGGCGAAATATCATCAAGTGGAGTTGCTCCAGGATTTCTTAAACTCATAATGAGAATCAATATTGCCATAAAATGATACTCTAATAAAAGAAGAATTCCTATACTTCCAAAAGTTGCATATCTGTGTAATTTTGGACCAAGTAATGTTCTTGCCATATGTCCTCCGTCTAATTGCCATGCTGGAAGTAAATTCAAAAACGTAATTAAAAATCCAAACCAAGCGGCAAACAAAAGTGGTGTCATTAAAACTTCGTGACCATCACCGCCCTTTCCAAATAATGATAAACTCGCCGTCATAAGTAAGGGTTCTCCTAGATCCCATTTTCTCAATGTTGAATCTTCGTAAAATCCTTGAGCAACATCTACATCAAGAACAGGTGCAGTATATGCTCCTAATATGGAAACTATTATTGCTATAGCCAGTCCTGCAATTGGACCTGCAATTGCAACATCAAATAAAATTTCTCGATTAATTGTTAATCCTCTTGATTGAATGATTGCACCAAATGTTGGAATGCCAATTACAGGTAAGCCTGGAATAAAATATGGCCAGGTAGTCTTTAGTCTGTGAGCTTTAGCTGCTATTAGATGACCTGATTCATGAATTCCCAAAATCCCTAGAAGTGCAAGAGTATAGATTCCTGCCATCTCATAGGGATTTCCAATTTTAACTATGGAATTGGCCCAATCCGTCCTAACATATCCATCAATCATTACAAATGAAATTACAACTGCAAACAATATTCTAGGAGTCCATGAAGAATTCATCCATCTTCTCTGTTTTTTTGGTGGAAATTTCTGAATGATTACATATCTTCCATCATTCATCTCTTCTAATTTTCCTGCATATCTCATATTCTCCAATTTTCTAGCTAAATCCTCGAACTTTGATTTGAAATCATAATCTTCTATTCTAAACTCTAAAGAAAATTCAGTTTTTGTAAAATCACTTACATTAAATATTGATTTGACTAGTGAGATAATCTCTTCCTGTGAGGTGCCTTCCATCTATTCATTACTCCATCTTTCTATTAATGGTCTTTTGGTTTAAAAATAAATATTGAGACTCTTAATCAACAGTATGCAAGTAATTCTTAGACAATTGGGGGATTGCAATATTAGAAGAGCAGAACCAAGCGATCTTATTTCTGTGATGGAAATTAATCTGAAAACTCTTCCAGAACATTATTCTGATTATTTCTATGAAAGTCTACTTGCAGAACTTCCAGAGGCATTCATTATTGCAGAAATTGGAGGAAAACATGTTGGTTATATTATGTGTAAAACTGAATACGGATTTTCAAATTTTAAAAAATTAGGATTTGTTAAAAAAGGTCATGTGGTTTCTATTGCGGTTCTTGATGAATATAGAAAGAAAGGTATCGGAAGAGCACTGGTTGAAGAATCCGTAAATGGCGTAAAATTGCGAAAGTGTGATGAATTCTATTTAGAAGTTAGATGTAGTAATAACGAAGCTGTTAGACTCTATGAAAAACTAGGATTTGTTATTAGACAACAATTAAACGCCTATTATCGAGATGGCGAAGATGCATATCTTATGGCAATTGAATTAGATTAGTTAAAACCAATAAATAACTCTCAAAAAATTCTTCGCCATGGATAAGCGTAAAGGGATGGGAATTACAATTTTTGTGCTTTGCATTGGTGGGTTTTTTCTTTATGCATATCTGTTAATGCTCTCTGAATGGAGTCCAATTGTATTACAATTATCCGTATTAATGATTGCAGGAGGGATTCTTGGAGTAATTGCATGGATTGGATATGTTATGGCAACAACAAAACCTTCACCTGCATCAATTACCACTGAAGATTAGCTATTTGGAAATTTTCACATCAACTACCGTTTGATAATATCTTGGACCTACTGCCCTTACGATTTTTGAATTTAGAATTTCTGATTTTACTGGTGTGACTTGAAGGTAATGTTCTTCTGATATTTTTGCAGCTTCCGATTTTTTATCAGCATGAATATGTGAATAATAATGAATTATTCCTCCATTTTTAGTTGTGTTAATTGCAGATTCTAAAAATTCATCAGATCTTTCTGGTAATAACATCAATGTTCTATCTGATTTATTCTCTAATTTTTCTTTGATAATTTTTGATGCATCCCCGTTAATTGATATTATTTTTCCTGCTAGTTTGTTTAATTCTATATTTTTTTCACACAGTTTTGAGGCAACTGGATTGATATCCAAACTATATACAGTGCATTTTTTCTTTTTTGCAGACATTATTGAAAACATTCCAACTCCTGCAAACATATTGGTCACAATTTCTCCTTCTTGAATTAAATTTGCAATTCTTTCCCTTTCTGTTGAAAGTCTAGGCGAAAAAAATGCTTTTTCCACATCTACTATGAATTTACAGCCAAATTCTTTGTATTCTGTCTCAGTATTATCTTCTCCTGCTATGATCTCTAAATTTCTAGTGCGAAAATCTCCTTCTATATCTGATGCTTGATAATATACACTTCGGACAATTTTTACTTCATTTAGCAAAGTTTTCCCAATGATTTCCTTCTTTGATAACAAAGTATCTGGAATTCTTACAATGATAATGTCCCCGATCTGATCAAATGCTGAAATCAAATCTTCGCTTTCTTTTTCAGAAAGCACACTTGCAAGTGTTTTTTTTAGCATTCGAGTCAATGCTTGTAATAGAAATTTCCTGATGTTTTCTGATCTTTATCTAATCTACTTTCTAGTTTGTTTACTCGAGGTCTGAGACTCCTTTCATCTCTTCTAAATGACATGTCAAGGGATTTTAGAAACCTATTCATTGCTTCAGCCTTTCGCATTGGAGTCGTAGCTCTTCCCGCAACTCCTGACTCTCCCTCAAAAATTACTATTGAATCTGAAATCAAATCCATCAACTGCAAATCATGATCAATAATTATTGCTGATTTTCCAAAAGAACGGACAAATTTCTGAATAAATTTTGCGACTGCAATTCTGTCTTCTACATCTAAAAATGCTGATGGTTCATCTAATGCATACAAATCTACTTTTTGTAATAAACATGATGCAACTGCAACTTTTTGTAATTCCCCTCCAGAAAGATTTTTGACAGATTTGTTGTATAGTTTTTTAATTTTTAATGGTTCAAGTATTTGTTCTTCTTCCATACTTCCTTCTACAGGATTCCCATTTGCTTTATCTAACACTGATATGACTTCCACATCAATATCATTTTGAAGATATTGAGGTTTGTATGCAATCTTGATTTTTTTATTAATATTACCTGAATCTGGATTTTCAACTCCCGCAATCATTTTCATCATAGTTGTTTTTCCAAGAGCATTTGCTCCCATTATGCCTAGAACTTCGCCTTTTCTTACTTCTCCTGCTTCAATTGTTACTGAGAATGTCGGATATTTTTTTACTAATTTTGGGTATGTAACAATTGTACTTCCTTCTTCAAAAATGTCTGTAGTAGATGACGATACATCAAAAGAAAATTTCTTATCTCTAAATCTAACATTTTCATTTGGCAAGTAACCCTCAAGAAAAACGTTGATTCCAATTTTTGTAGATAGTATAGTTGAAACAATTCCATACGCCCCAGGTTCACCATATAGAACTTCGATATAATCACTAAGAAAGTCAAGTAATGTTAGATCATGTTCTACGACCATCACACTTTTTCCAATTTTTACCAAGTTCTGAATTACGCGAGCAACACCTGTTCTTTGAAAAACATCATTATATGATGATGGTTCATCAAAGAAATAAAATTCTGACTCTTTTGATGCAGCCGCAGCAACTGCAATTCTTTGTAACTCTCCTCCGCTTAATTCTTTTAAACTCTGTTCCATAGAATTTTCTAATCCTAATTCTTTGATTAATTCTCTAGAAACTCCTCTTTCATCATATTTGTCAAGAAGTTCTTTTCCTGTTCCGTCAAACGCTTGTGAGATATGATGAACCTGTTGTGGTTTTATTGATGCACGAATTTGCTTTTGTTCAATTTTTTCAAAATGTTGTTTAAGTTCAGTTCCACTATAGTGTTTTAAAATTTCATTCCACTCTGGTGGATTTTCATATCTTCCAAGATTTGGTTTTAAATTCCCTGATAAGATATTTACTACAGTACTTTTCCCCATACCGTTTCTTCCTAATAGTCCAACAACTTCACCTTTTTTTGGTGTAGGTAATTTGAATAATCTAAACGAATTTGTTCCATACTGATGTATTTTATCCGTAGCCAACTCACTTGCTAGATTTACAATGGTTATTGCATCAAAGGGGCATACTTTGACACATATTCCACATCCATTACAAATATCTTCATCTATCTGGGCTTTCTTTGATTCTTCATTTAGAACAATACATTCTGCTCCTGATTTGTTGACTGGACAGTATTTTATGCACTCCAAACCGCATTTTTTTGGTTGACATAAGTCTTGATCTAAAACGGCTACCCTGTGAGTCATGTTGTAATCCCGTATTTTCTTTGCTTTATACCTATTTTGAGCATATTTGAAATCTGGCGTTACGTTAATAGATGAGAATTTAACACTATTTTTTAAGCCGGCCATAGCGTTAGGGTGCGACCCAACCCCATTCCGAACTTGGAAGTCAAACCTGACGTCGCTGTTGTGCTACTAAAATGCGAGAGCCTTTGGGAAGCAACAGTGCTGGCATTTTCTAATTTACAA